>MDTB01059712.1_pt1 | contig 32303 bp, 31 predicted proteins | sample 811161 | NCBI WGS metagenome assembly MDTB01 (sample SAMN05326650, study PRJNA326480) | marine metagenome | isolation source: seawater | place: Mediterranean Sea | collected 2009 | reverse complement strand
GGAAGTATTATATGCGACAAACAGTTCAATATTAGAAAATGATAACATTCAAGTTTTGAAGAGGAAAAAATCACATTTATCTAATATAATAATAAAAAATAAACATTTACTACACCGTATTAAGATGGATAAAAATTATCAATTTGACTTTAGTAAAATAATTAATAAATATATGGAAAACTTTAACAGTATTAAAAAAGACATATTTGAAAACTCAAATAATTTTGTAATTTAAAAAAATTGATTATTGATTAGAATATGTATATTGAAAATATATTTTAATGGATAATCCTTTTGATGAAGAATTAAGTAATAAAAAAACTTCTGTTGACTTTGACCATGAGTTTCATGTAACTATTTGGAAAGAAAGTAGAGGTAGAAAGACCAACACATATGTTAAAGGTTGGGATATTTCTGAAGATGAATTAAAACAATATTTAAAAGATTTCAAAAAATCTCATGGTTGTAATGGTTCAATTAAGAACGAAGAAGGCAAATTTATGGTGCATATACAAGGAGATAAAATAAGTAATTTTACAGAATTTATGATAAGTAAAGGTATCAAAGCAGAAAATATAATTCTTAGAGGACAGTAGTTATAAAATAAAATGTCTAGTTAATATATGTATATTTTGATATACCTAATTTTTTTTTTATTATTTAATTATATAGTATCATTAATGATTAAACCTCCACAAAAATATATCAATTACAAGAAGATAAGAAGTTTATATTTTAATTTATATGAAATTCCGCTTAGTCACAAGAAAGATTTTTCTTTAGAGCATGTAGTTCCACAATCAACATTTGATAGAAATTCTACTTTAAAAAATGATATGCATAATATTTTACTTTACCCAGCAAAAATAAATCTTCATAGAAGTAACTATAAATATGTATCTGATTCACTACTTTATCCTAATTCTAAATTATTTAATATTATAGGTGAACAAATAAAATATGAATATCCAATACATAATTTTGATATTAGTGTTAAAAATAATAAGCATAAAACATTTTATCCGATTGATAAATATAAAGGAGCAATAGCAAGATCATCAATGTATTTTGTTAGTTTATATCCATTTTATAAGGATGTAATTTTTAACAAAATCATAGATCCGTATACTATACTTTTTTGGCATCATGAGTATATGATAGATGATTTTGAATGTAAGAAAAATAAATTAATTAAAAATTTACAAGGCAATGATAATATTTATATATCGGAACCAAAGCAACTTGTATTTGATATGGAGAAAATTTTAGGAGAAAAATTAGATACCTTTAAGGATTTTAACCACAAAAAAAATTGATTATAACTGATATTAATAATAAAAATATTATTAATATATGTCTTATTTAGAAGCTTTAATGAGTACAGAAGTTCCTTCTGATGAAAAAAGTATGTTTAGAAAATGCACTGATGATGATCAAACAAATGTTGTACACGAAAAAACTGATGAAAAATCTACTGATGAAAAATCTACTGAAAGAAAATCTAAACCATATGTAAATAAAAATAAAAATTCACTAAGAGAAAATAATAACAGTAAACCAAAAGATCCTAACTATAAGTCTGCAATTGAAAAGGCTCAATCAGATTTTGTTAGTGAATGTATTCCAGATGGAAATACTATAGCATCGATCAAACAATCTATGCAATTTGTTAAGAATTGGGAAGGTCATTATATAAATGTCGATGTAACCGATGATATTATATTAACTTTAGATGAGAAAGAGTATTCTTTTTCAAGGAAACAATTTATAGCTAATAAATATTTTCAAAAAAGTGTTATTGAAGAATTTTCTAATTTTCTAGATGGAGTGTTTATTAAATTCTTTAGATCTAAAAATGAAAATATTTGGAAAATCCATATCAAAAAATCATATACTAATTAGGTTTATCTTACTATCTTGATTAATTAACTTAATATTATCAAATGAAAAGTCATTATTAATGACAAGATCTAGATTAGTTTTAAAACAATCAATAACATTTAAATTATAAGGATATATTGGTATTAATTTAAAAAAATTACATTTTTCAATATCAATTCCAGCGATTGTACTAGAGCAAGTTAAAACCACTTGATAACAATTAATAAAAATTATTTTATTTATTTTAGATCCAACTCTGATTTTTAGATTATTACAGTTTTTAAAAATCAAAGAATCTTTTATACTTAAATGTTCTTTAAAGTCTAAATCAATATTACGGTATCCTGATATCACTGATCTATTATCAAATAACATTACTAATCAAATATAGATTAATTATTTTAAAAAGATATTATTAAATTTATAATAATTTATGGAAGTAATAGAAAAAAGTAATATTAAGTACTCCTACCAAAAAAATAAAGATCAAGATCTAAATCCAATTTTAGAGTTGTATAGAGGTAAAGTTTATGCTTATATTTTAAAGTCATTTATTTTTAATTGCACTGAAAATTTGGGAACTAAAATTTTTAGTATAAAAAAATCATATCCAAGAACAATAACCAATTTGTTATCATCTTGGTTTTTTACGTTGTATTCTTCGTATGATTTTTCTGATGATTCATTTTTTCCAAGTAATTTTCATAACATAGACCCTTTATATGACACTCTTAGTGATTTTACAAAGTATGATGCTAATATTCAAAATAAAGAAGAGAAAATAAAAATAATTTTAGATAAATTAAAATTTACATATAGTGAAGCCATGAATAATTTAAGAGAATACAAAAAAAGTGAGTATTATATAGAAAAAAAAACTTTATACAAAGTTGAAAAAAAAAAAATAATTCAAATTAGAGGTAAAGATAAAATTAATTTTTATAAATTTCTGATAAGTTTTCCTTTTAAGCTTAGGGATAAAAGACAAGAAAATATAATTAACAACATATTAATTCCTGAGTATATTTATAATAAATTAAAAAACAAATATATCGGAGAAGAAAATAAAATGGATGATTATTTATGGATAATAATCTACCGATATCAGTTATTAGGTTCAAATAACAATCAATTAGGAGTTTTACCTGACATTTTAGATAAAATGCATCATGATTTTAATTTGAATTTTGAATGTTTTGCTTCATCAATAAATTCAACATTTAATGATTATTGTTCAATATATTATGATGTTGAAAAATATTTTGGGTCGAAAGGAAATTTTTTCAACTTTACTCCAATAGAAGGAACTTTTGGTTTCAATCCTCCATACCAAAAGAACGTTATGGATAGAGGTATTAAAAAGTTAATCTGTTTTTTAGAACAAGCGGATAGTAATGGTAAAGAACTAACTTTTATAATAACAATACCAATTTGGGATAAATTAGGTAGGAAGATTATGAAATTTACTTGTCCTGAAAAATCTAAAACTCCAGTAATAGACTATGATGATTTTGAAGGAATAACAGAAATTTTTAAAAGCAAGTATTTCAAAGCGAAGCTAATGGTGTCAAAGGATAAATTCACATATTTGGACCACAATTTTCATTTGTACAAAAATGTAACAATACAGCATACCTATATTTTAGTTCTTTCAAATAAAAAAATAAATTTTCAATCCAAATTAAATAGTTATATTTTTGTCAATCAAAATAATGTTGAAACAGATAAAGAAATTGAAGTTTAATTCTTTTATAAATAACAATATTTAATATGGATATTTATAATATTATTAATTATTTTTTAGAAATATGTATAAACCTATACCTTTTAAAATTTCCATTTATTTTTTTATTTGGTAATGAAAAAATTAAGGAGATAGATTTTAATGACAAGTTAATAAAATCCATTGAAAATTTTATTATGTGTAATAAATTTAAAAATAATGGAATAATAGTATCATTGTCAGGTGGTGTTGATTCCATGGTAATTTTATCTATTTTGATAAGATTATCGAAGAAACTAGAATTGAAAGTATATGCAGTTCATATAAATTATAATCTGAGAAATGAAAGCAAATTAGAAGCTAATTTTTTAAAAAACTATTGTATTAAAAATAATGTTAAATTAAAGATAGTGAATATTGAAAATACATATTCTAATAAAAATAAAAGAGGATTGCTTTTGGGCACAACTCTTAGTAAAAGAAGTCAATTAGAAGAAGAACTTAAAGATGTTAGATTTGATTCTTACAAGGACCTGATGAAAAGTTATGATTGTAGTGGAGTAATGGTTGGTCACCATATGAATGACATAATTGAAAATATATTTACTAATTCAATAAGAGGTTCTGATTTGCTAAATCTAGAAGTTATGAAAAAATCAAATATAATAAAAGAAGTAAACATTTTAAGACCATTACTTGATTTTAAAAAATCTGATATATATGACTTTGCTCATAAATACGATATACCATATTTTAGAGATTCAACTCCTATTTGGTCAAGAAGAGGTCTGATGAGAAACAAAATTTTTCCATTACTAAACAAAGTATTTGGAGAATCTTGGCAGAATAAATATAAGGAAATTGGTAACCAATCAAATTCTTGGAATAATACAATAAATAATATAATTATAAATCCTTGGATTGGAGAAAGTTACATTGGTAAAGTAGGAATTTTGATACCTATTAAATATTCAGGCGATGATAATTTATGGGTTTACATGTTAAAAAGAATTTGTTATCAATCACAAATTTATATTCCTAAGAGGAAAGCTAATAACATTTTATCTATGATAAAGAATAAAAAAAAATCAATTAAAATCGATGATACTTTAGAGGCAAGTATATTCAATACTAATTATTTAATAATTTGGAATAATAAGATAAATATTAAAATAAATGATAATTTACGTTGTCCAGATTTGTTTTTGATTGAAGATATTAAAAAACTCTTAAGTTAATTACATTTTAGGTTTTTCATAATAGCAACCTTTCTATCTTCAGAAATTTTATTTGCTTTAACTAATTGATCTAAAATTACTTTATGTTCGTCACATGATAGTTTATATTCCATTTTTTTGGAATATTTGAAGCCGTAATCTTTCTTGAAATCTTTTAATTTAGAAACCTTATCATCGGAAACATAAAAGTAGAAATTATTGTTACATAAAAATAAAAATCTTGCTTGAAGCTTATCTTTTTCATAAAAAAAATGTGGAATTACACCTAAGATTGTAATTTTATTCTTTTTTAAGTTATCATTAATTTCTTTCCCAATACCAATATTTGGAACAATCATTTTATGTTTAACAATGAATAATTTTTCTGCATAATTTATTAAGTAAATAATTTTATTACTTTGTTCGCTTACAGATGATCCTGGAGAATTAGAGGTAATTATTTGTTTGTTAATGTTTGATAAATGATTTTCATCATCAATTATATTTTTTTCTAACAATTTTTTAACATTTAATACTTCTTCAGTTTGTAAGTTAAAAAATTTATTATTTTTAATTTGATAAAGGTTTCCTTCATATGGTATAATTATATGTGAAGAGTTATTATGAAAATTTATATCATTAAAAATAGTTGCCTCAAATGTAGCATTGATAATTTGATTTTCTTCATTGATAGGTAAATTTGATTTTAATTTATATTTTAAAACACCAAATGGTGAAAAATGATAGAGATGTTGATTTACAATCATAGAATTATTATTTGCTAAAAATTTAGGAAGATAATCTTGTGTTTTGTTAATATTAATATAATTGTCAGGTTCAAATTTTGATACAAAACAACGTACATTATTGTAGTTAATTTCACTTCTAAATTTTTTCTTTAATAATGGAACTAATTTTACAAATGTTTTTCTATTTTTAAACTTATTTACATCTTTAACTTGAAGCTTCAAATCTGTAATATCACATTCCTTTAATCCTTCATTTAGTACATCTAGTATTTTTTCTACAGGTACTGTTTTACCTTCCCAGAGTCTTCCAATTTTTTTTCTTTGAATTATATAATCATCTTCTTTTAATTTATTTACTTTTATCAAAGTTTTTGTATCAACAAGAGGGTAACTTCTTAAATCAAATACTTTATGGATTTTTTGTCCTTTCAAGAAAATTTTACCTTTTACACTACCCATGTTCTCTCTTTTATCAAAACAATAACTAAAAATTAGCATGCCTACAATAATAAATAAAATTAAATAATTTTTTTCGTTCATATATAGAAACTTACAAAAAAAAGTTTTTTATTAAGAATCTATTGAATATAAATTTTTTAATGTATTTAAATACCTGCTTAATACATTAAACATTTATATTTTAATGTATTAATGATTAAAGTTTTTATTATAGATATATTATTTAAATTATATTACTTAACTGAATACAATTTTTTAACAAAACTTATAAAAATAACTGGTGGTCCAATATTTATAAAACTATTTCAATCAATGAATAATTTATTAAATTTTAGTGATGAAGAAGAGATGTCGGGATCAGTTTGTGACATAATAGTAAAGGATAATATTGTAAAAAAAAAGTTAAAAATAAATATTAAAAATGACATGATAAATTCATTGTTATTATTTAAAAAATTTTTAATTTACAAAAACTTTACAACTCCATTTTACTTCGAAGATTTTATTAAAATTAATATGGAACAAGTTGATTTGATTAAAGAGATGGAATATAGTCAAGATTTATGTAAGATATTTAAAAATATTAAACAGGTCAATGTAATTAATGTTTATTTTGGTTGTGAAGATTTTATATTATCAGATTTTATTAACGGAGAAAGGATAGATATTTTTTTAAAAAAACCTGAAAACAATAGATATAAAAATGATATTTACAAATTATTAAATCTTAGTTATTATTTAATGATTGCAAGTAATTTTTTTCATTGTGATTGGCACTTTGGAAATTTTTTAGTAAATTTAAAAGATAATGAGGTTATACTTAATATTTTAGATACAGGTTTAATGTCTAGTATTAAGGAAATAAATGATCATAATAAAATTAAAAATTTAATAAAAACTAATTTTCTTAAACCTGAACCAATTAATATCCTTAAGTTTTTATGTTTTATAAATAAAAATCCTGAAGCAAAGATTCAAAATTTTATTAAGAACTGTAAAGAAATAAATAAATGCGTAGCATTAAATTCATCTTATCAAAATATACTTGTACAATTTCTGAAAGAGGCATCGGATAATGAATTAAAATTTCCTATTGTAATTTTATTTATGTTTCAATCTATTATTTTTTTAAACAGCATAGAAGATAATGTTTATGATAACCTAAAAGATTTTTCAGATAAAAAAGGTTTTAGTAATGAGATAGTTAAATATTTAAATTAATTATCTAAAAATGAATAATATGAAAATTTACTTATTAGGAGATATAGGACATTTAAATGGAAATACTAAAAAAATATTTGAAAGCATCATGAATGATAAAGAGGAAAAAAAAATTTTCTTATTGGGAGATAATTTTTATCCAAATGGATTAAACAGTCACGATGATTTAATTTGGAAAACATATCAAAACCTAAATATAGATGTGCCAGTATTTGGAATTTTAGGAAATCATGATTATTTAGGTAATGTAAAAATTCAATTGGAACATAAGGAAAAAAATTGGAATATTCCATATTTTTATTACAAAAAAAGTTTTGATGATGTGGATTTCTTTTTTATTGACACTTCGATATTATTACCAGAGTATTCAAATATAAATTATACTATAGTTAAAAGTAAAATTGGAAGAGAACCTATTGAAGTATCAAAAGAAATGATGGATTGGTTAGATGATGAATTATTAAATTCCGATAAGATAAAGGTTGTATTGGGACATTATCCTTTATTTTCTTATGGGGTTTATGGAATTAATAGAAGTTTATTTAATATTTTATATCCTTTATTTTCGAAACATAAAGTTGATTATTATGTTTCAGGACATGATCACAATTTACAAATAATTGATGTTACTTCTGAAAAATTTAGTATGAAACAAATAGTTTCTGGTGCAACAAGTCATTTATATCCTCTTTTAAAAAATGTATCAAGCAAAATTTTTAGTGAATTTGGTTGTGTTTTAATGGATACAACTAGTGAAGAAGTTACAATATTAGACCAAAACTTAAAAACTTTATATATTGAAAAGTTACAAAAAAATTGAATAATTTATTTAAAGTTTACCAAACATTATATTTTAATGTCAAAGAAAGCAATTGGAATTGATTTGGGAACTACATATTCTTGTGTAGGTGTTTATCAAAACGGGAGTGTTGATATTATCGCAAATGGACAAGGTAATAGAACAACTCCTTCTTATGTTGGATTCAGTAACGAAGAAAGATTAGTGGGGGATGCGGCTAAAAGTTCTGCTTCTCAAAATCCAGCTAATACTATCTATGATGCTAAAAGATTAATTGGAAGAGAGTTTAGCGATCCTCTTCTTCAAGAAGAGATGAAATCATTATCATATAATGTAGTAAATGAAGGTGGCAAACCTAAGATTGAAGTAGATTTTAAAGGTGATAGAAAGAAATTTACTGCAGAGGAAATTTCAGCAATGATTTTATCTGAAATGAAACAAGTTGCTAGTGCATATATTGGGGAAGAAATTACTGATGCAGTAGTTACAGTTCCTGCATATTTTAACGATGCGCAACGTCAAGCCACAAAGGATGCTGGAGTGATTGCAGGCTTGAATGTATTGAGGATTATTAATGAACCTACTGCAGCAGCTATTGCATATGGTTTAGAGAAAGTCGGTAATTCAGAGAAGAATGTTTTAATTTTTGATCTGGGAGGCGGTACTTTTGATGTATCTCTTTTATCAATTGAAGATGGAGTATTCGAGGTAAAAGCTACAGCCGGTGATACTCATTTGGGTGGTTCAGATTTTGATAACAGAATTACTCAGCATTTTTCTAACGAGTTTAAGAAGAAACATAAGATTGATATTTCAGAAAACAAAAGAGCAATCAGAAGACTAAGAACTGCTGCGGAAAAGGCTAAAAGGACTTTGTCTTCTGGTACATCAGCATCAGTTGAAATTGATAGTCTAGCAGAAGGTATTGATTTTAATACAACATTAACTAGAGCTCGTTTTGAAGATTTGTGTTTGGATCTGTTTAGAAAGTGTATGGAACCAGTGGAGTCAGTTTTGAAAGACAGTAAAATGTCTAAAAATCAAATTCACGATATTGTGTTAGTTGGTGGTTCTACTAGAATTCCGAAGGTTCAAGAGCTTTTATCAAACTATTTTAATGGAAAATCATTATGTAAGAGTATTAATCCTGACGAAGCTGTTGCTCACGGTGCGGCAGTTCAGGCTGCTATTTTGTCCGGAGATACAGATGATAAGACAAGTGAACTTTTGTTATTGGATGTTACTCCATTGTCACTAGGTGTAGAAACTGCTGGGGGTATGATGACTAATTTGATATCTAGAGGAACTACTGTTCCTGCTAAAAAGACTCAAACATTTAGCACTGCTGCAGATAATCAACCTGGTGTCACGATCCAAGTTTTTGAAGGTGAGCGACCAATGACAAAAGATAATAATAAATTAGGAGAGTTTCAATTATCTGGTATTCCACCTATGCCTAGAGGAACTCCTCAGATTGAAATTACATATGAAGTTAATGCTGATGGTATTTTAAGTGTATCTGCTGTAGAGAAGAGTTCAGGTAAATCAGAAAAGATTACTATTACGAACGAGTCAGAGAGGTTATCTAAAGATGAAGTTGAGAGGATGGTTAAAGAAGCTGAAGAGTTCAAAGAACAAGATGAAGCATTGAAAGAAAAGGTTGAATCAAGAAATAAACTTGAATCATATTTATTCTCAGTAAAAAGCTCAATGTTGTCGGATGATAAAATGAAGACAGCTTTGGGTGATGATGTTGAGATGGTTGAAAAAACAACTAAAGAAGGTCTTGAATGGTTAGAAGATTCATCTGATTCTAGTAGAACAAAAGAAGAATATGAAACTAAATATAAAGAAGTTGAAGGTATCTTGATGCCATTGGTTCAAAAAGCATATCAATCTAATGTTCCTGCAGGAGAAGGTATGCCAGCAGGAGGAATGGATATGCCAACTGAAGATGCTACTGATGATGGACCAAAAATTGATGAAGTGGATTAATTAGAAACATTTTTTTAAATTTATTTTTATAATAAAAAACATTTTCTAAGAGTTTTTATTATGAATATTAATAGACTTAAATTTTTTTTTAATAAAAAAAAGAATGACAATGCTAGTAATTATGAATTTACTAATGAAATTAAAAGAATAAAAGAAAATACTATTAAGGAAAAAATAATTGCTGAAGATGATTCTATCATATTACCATACGATGATTCGGATGTAAGTTTATACGTTATACCGAAAAATGGATCTTCGATAGATAATGTTGAAAAAGCGCCAAAAAATAAATATGAAGAAGATTTACAACTAGCATTAGCATTGTCTTTATCTCATAAATTAGAAATACCAAAGAATAAAACTATGAAATTATTAGAAACTAACATCTGTGAAAATGTAATTGTAAATGAAGAAATAACTAAACTACAAGATTTTGATCAGAAGATAAAAGATCAAATTGAAAAATTTGGAGGTAGCCAAGTTATAAAAAATGAAGGTGGAGGAAATTGTCTATTTTATAGTTTGTCAATTCATTTAGATATTAATCATAAACAATTGAGAGAAGACTCAATAAATTATATTTATATGTCATGGAATAGATTCAAAGGATTTGCACTAAATTCTGATACTTTAGAACCATTTGAATCAAAAGATGATTATAAAGAATATATGAGTCAAGATGGTAGGTGGGGAGATCATTTATCGTTACTAGCTTTATGTGAATTATATCAAGTAAATGCTATATTGATTATAACAAATGGAAAGAAACTATCAGATCCGGTAAAGATAAATGTAGGATCAGAAGTTAATATTTTAATAAAATTTCATAGTGAATTTCATTACGAAGCAATAGTTTAAAAATAAGTAAACTATCAATCTTCTGGAAAAAAATAATTTTTAAGTTTACTTATTGGCTTTAGATAGGACAATAATTCTTAAAAATTATTTTCTATTTTAATTTAGATGCTGTGGAAAATTATTTATACAGATAAATCATTTCAAGATCTTGATGAATATTTGAATAAAATAGATTTTTTTAAAGATTTTATTTCGATAATAAATCCAACAAAATATGAAATTAAAACAGATACAGATATTGAATCATCATCTGTTTCATGGCCGGTTACAATTATATATGAAGATAAACCTTTAGTTCCTGTTATTAGTATGATTGTTCCTTATATGACAATTAAGCAAATATGGAATTATTCAAATAATAAAATAAATGTAAAAATAGAATCATCTTTATATGAAAATAAACTATTTGAAATGAATTTTGATTGCATTATTAGGTATCTCGGAGATATCGAAATAGAGGGTAGTTGGGTACAAAGAAATTTTTATATCCCAAATGTTGTTTTAGAATGTGTTATGGATCAATTTGAACAGATCTTGAAGAAATTGTTAAAATAAAAAGATTCACTTTGTGTGAATCAATTCAATTGCTAATACTCCAAATTCTCTTTCCATTTCTGGAGTATAGAATTTGTGATAAATATTAATACCAGCTTCAATACTATTTATATTTTTATCAGGTAGAGTATTTCTTAACCCTTCATTTATTAAATAATGATAGAATGAGTCATAGTTAGTAATCCTAATAATTTTTGTTTTGAATTCATTATTCCATAGAATAGTGTCATTAACTCTTAGATCTTTAAACTTACCTTTATTTAGTCTTCCTTCTACATTTTTATTACCATTCTTTATTTGTGTAAACCATGGTTCTTGAACATTTAATTGATTCACTTTGTGTGAATTCATTAAAAAGATTGATATTTAAAGTTTATATTTTTAATATTTGTATCTAATGAATAGTTTATTATTAAATAGAGTGAAACAAGAATTAAAAGATTTACAAGATAATCCAGTACAGAATTGTTCAGCAGGACCTATTGAGGACGTTTTAACACATTGGCAAGCAACTATATTTGGACCTGAAGAAACTCCATATGAAGGTGGTATTTTTAAATTAGATATTGAATTTACAAATGAATATCCATTTAAACCTCCAAAAATTGTTTTCTTAACACCAATCTACCATTGTAATGTAAATAGCAGGGGAGGTATTTGTTTGGATATTTTAAAAGAACAATGGAGTCCAGCTTTGACAATTAGCAAAGTATTATTATCACTATGCTCATTATTATCTGAGCCAAATCCAGATGATCCATTAGTTCCTGATATTGCAAACTTGTTAAAAGAAAATAAGTCAATGCATGATAGTCAGGCGAGATCTCATACTCTTCAATTTGCTAATGGAGAGAATTAGTGTGTTTATTTTAAAGATTAAATGTAAAGCATTTTAATGTTTAAAATATTTAGCGTGATTGGTTTAGGAGTAGTAGGAGGTGCTATATACGAAACTCTTTCTGAAAAGGGGTTAAGAGTTTATGGATACGACAAATTTAAAAATGGTGGGATTGGAAGTTTAGATAATTGTTTGGATTCTGATGTTATATTTCTTGCTTTACCTACACCATACAAGGAAGAATTAAAAGATTATGATTTATCACCTTTAGATGATGTTTTGGGTGAATTGTTTAAAAAAAATTACAAAGGATTAATAGTCATAAAATCAACAATAAATCCAGGAACGACTGAAAATTTTTCAAAAAAATATGAAAATTTAAATTTAGTTCACAATCCAGAATTTCTAACAGCAAGAAATGCAAAAAAAGATTTTTTAAATCAAACACATATAGTTTTAGGAAAATGTAGCAATTGTAATGATGAAAAATTTAATAGTTTATTTGAATTCTATAAAAAACATTGGAAAGATTCAAAAATTTCAATTTGTAATTCTGGCGAAAGTGAGACTATGAAATTGGGCTGTAATACATTTTATGCTGTTAAAATACAATATTTAACTGAGTTGTATTTATTATGTAAGAAAAATAATTTGAATTTTAATAAAGTAAAAGAAATGATGATAGTTAATGGTGGTATTAGCCCAAATTATACTAATGTACCAGGTCATGATGGGTCTATTAGCTATAGTGGTATGTGTTTCCCAAAAGATACAAATGCATTGTGTTCTTTTATGAAAAAAAACAATTTACCTTGTCAAGTATTAAATTCAACAATTGGAGAAAGAAATAGTATGAGAACAGATGAGAAAATTTAAATAATAATTGAAAATAATTTTTTTTCACTAAGAATTCATTCTTAATGCAAAAAATTATATTTTCAGATGTAACAGCAAGAGATGGACTACAGTCCTTGAAAGCAATATTTAGTGTAGAGCAACGTACTAGATTGATAAAGCAGTTATCCAAATGCTTTTTTAGTGAGATAGAAGTAGGATCTTTGGTTAATCCTAAAATTATTCCAACTATGGAAAATAGCCTAGATGTTTACAAAAATACTCTTAATGAAAATCAATTTAAATCATTTGTTCTAGTGGGGAATAATAGAAATATAAAAGAAATAAATGAGAATAAAATCAAGTATTTCTCATTATTTTCTTCTCCATCAGATCAATTTAATAAACATAATATTAATACTGATGTTGATGGAAGTTTTGAGCGATTTCGTAGGATGTTAGATCTTTTAGAAGATAGAAATAAACATCATATTAAAGGTTATATATCTTGTATAGGAGATTGTCCTTACGAAGGAGATATATCTATTGATAAAACATTATACACTATTGAAAAATATAAGGAGTTAGGGGTTGATGAAATTTGTATTGCTGATACAATTGGAACCATGCAACCTAGTAAACTTGAAGATATTTTAACTGAATCAAAAAAAATTTATGATCATAGTTTATTATCATTACATCTTCATACTGAAAATGAATTAACAAGTGACATCTGGAAAAAAAATTTAGAAGTAAGTTTGGATAATAACATTTTTAAATATGATACTTCTTTGTTGGGAATAGGAGGATGTCCTGCTGCTTATTCAAAGTCTAAAAAAACCGGAAACTTGAATATTATTCATGCATCAAGTTTTATTAAGAAATTAGGATTTGATGTTGGTGAATTAGGAACCGAGGAAGGAATCAATAAAATAAAAAAAATAGAACAAGAATGGAGTAAATTATTATTTTAGATCTTAGTATAATCTTCACATAAGATTATTAGAGCTTTAAAATATGACCAAACTTCTTTTTTTGAATTTAAATCAAGTTTGTAATAAATGTCAGTAAGTCTAAGAATTTCTTGTAATTTTGTTTCTTGTTTTATCTTATATTGATTAATAACTTCATTTTTATAAATATCACTATCACTATTAGAAAAATATGATTCATCTTCGTTCATTATTTTACTTTTGAAAGGCAAAACATTATTTGAAAATTGTTGAATAGGCAAAATTGAATTAATCTTCACTAATTTTTTAAAATAATGGTGGTATGTAGTTCCGATAAGAGGACTAAGTTGACTCAACAGAGTTTCCAAAATATAATTAAATTCTTTGATAATTTTAGGTTTTTCCATATAATATCATTATATAAGTTTTTATTTTTATATAGAAATTTAAAAAAATTGAACAAAATTATCAAAAAGCTTGACCCTGGGGATTAATGAGTATGGAAGTTAAGGTTGGTTCATGTAAGAATTTATTTTGTAGAGATCAATGTTGGAAACTAATTAATAATTTATACGGTAAGGATGTTTTTATTAATGCTCCTGGTGCAAAGAAAAGGACTTGCACTTATGCAGATAATTGTCGCGGTGCTCATTCCGAAGACGAAATTCATACTTTACCTCACATACATGCTTTTAATTGTTTAGACAAATCAAAGTTAGATCTTGTTAAGATTTATCTAAATATTAAAAATGTTTTTGAGAGTTCGAAGGATAAAGTAATTAATAATGATTTTAAAAATAGGTTAAATAGTTACGACAAGTTAAATTTTGTTGAATTGATGAATCTATGGTTTGATATTACTTGTTATCATAGAAGAATTAAGAAAGATATGAAATCTGTTCCAGGATTTAAATCTGAATTCAGTAGTATTAATAATATTCCCGAGTTTTATCTAGAGGATGAAGATATTGTTTGGGGGTTAGAAAGAATTACAAAATTATGCCCCAAAAATAGAGATTTAATAGCAAAAATTGAATCAAATGATAGTAAGCCAAATATATGGGATATATGTTTAGCTTCAACAAATTGTAAATTGGGATGTCATAACTATTCTTATCTATTATGTAATGATGATCTGATAAATGGAAGTTGTGATTGTATTTCCAAAGAGGAATTTGAGGCAGAAAAGGAAAGTGTTATAAATGAGATATTGGCATTAGAAGAACAATTGAAGACAAATAGGAAAAAGAAAAATACATTTAAGATTCAAAATAGTATAAGTAGTCTAACAAACCAGTTAAATAAGCTTAGGAGAAAGGTTCATTTCACAGAAGAAGGTTTGATTCCTTTTAATATTCAATTAGGTGAGTATGAAAAAGAAATGATTAAGATTGAAAAGGAGGAGATTAAGAAGGTTGAAGATAGAAGTAATAAGATGAATACGGTTGTTAAGAAAAAGATAGTAAAGCCTAAGATTTAGGATCAAGGTTTATCAAACTTACTTTAAATTTATCATTTATTTTTTCGAATTTAAACAGAACATGTAATGGTATATCAATATTAGGCACTTCATTATTTGGAATATTTAAAAATAGTCCATATAATATTCTTAATACTGCTTTATGGCAAATAACAATCACTGGTTTTGAATTTTCTAGATCAGTGTTTATAAATTTATTTACTTTTAAAACTCTTTGTTTGAGATCATAGTATGACTCTCCGTTAGGATACCTGTAATAAAATTTATCTCGATTTCTTCTTTCATATTCCTCCTTATTATTTCTTTCAAATTCCTCAAACGTGAAATCTTCGAATTTACCAGCGTTTATTTCATTTAGTATTTCCAAATTTATTTTATTCTTATTTGGGAAATATCTTCCAGTTTGTTTTGTTCTCAAAAGATTACTTGTATAAATTCGTATTTTGTTTACATCTTCTTTACGATCGATGTAATCAAATAGTTTTTTTGAATAGGACTCACCCAGTTTAGATAAGTTAGAGTTTCCTCCAATTTTATCATAAACATTGTATTCAGATTGTCCGTGACGTGTCAAATAGATGACATTTGGTGTCATTACCTAGCATTAGAAAAAAAAGTTTAAAAATTTCAAACTTTAGTTGATTTAATGTACTTATCGAAATTGATCATAAAAGAAGCTAAATACTGAGTGTCTTCAATTGTAACTGAATTGTATAAACTTATACGTAGCTGTTCTGGTTTGTTAGGATCAGTAAAAGGTGTTTTAGTTTTCAGACCAACAATATTATTTTTAAATGCGTTGTGTACAAATAATTCCATTACATCTTTATTTTTTATATAAAAAGGAATATTCATTCTACTTCTTTCGGATCTACCTTTAGACACAACTGGTTCGTAAATGTTATCATCATCCAAGATATTATAAATTATATTTGATTTTATTGTATTTTGGTTTTCTAATACTTGAATACCTCCTATTTTTTTATAGAATCTTAAAATCCTTTCTGTTATATATATATTAAATACAGGTAAAGTATTCCAAAATGATTCTGAATTTCTAATTAGTTTCCAGTCTAATAAAGATGGAATGTTATCTCTTGATTCTATATCTAGCAAATCTTTTTTAATAATAGTTACTGTAGATCCAGCAAATCCAAAGTTCTTTGGAGCACAAGCAAATGCAACATCAATATTATCCCAGTTTACTTTTTTACTTAGAATATCACTAGACATATCAACAATCATTATTCTTCCTTTGGTTAAATCTTTACTTGGAATAGGTATCCCATCCTCCCTAAATTCAAGTCCATTAATAGTTTCATTAGAACAAACATATACATATGAAGAATTTTTTGATTCATTTAAAGATTTACTTAAGAATTCTGAATCAATCTTATTTATATCACTTATGTCTTCCTCTTGACAAGATTTATTTGGTGAACAAAATTTCTTTGCTTCATTGAATGATCTATTTGACCAGGTTCCTGTAACAATATAATTAGGTTTGTCGTTAAAATCATTTGTTAAATTAATTGGAACAGCAGAAAATTGTCCATGTCCTCCACCGTGTGTCCATATTAATTCATAATTATCTGGTATCTCTAAAATTTCTCTAAATAATTTTTCGCAACTAATTTTTGTTTCTAAAAATTCCGGAGATCTATGTGAGATTTCTAATGGACTTGCACCAAGTTTCCATTTGTTAACAAAATCATTTTTAAATTCAGTCATAACTTCAGTAGGTAAACTAGTAGGACCTGGTGAGAAATTCAAAACTCTAATATTATCATTATTTGGAATTAATGAAAAACCATTATAATTAGGTTCCAAAGAAGAATTTATGAGGAAAGTATTATCTATAGAATATTCCATTATTTATATGAATATTTTCTTTTTAGATAAATAAGCTTTTAAAAAAAAGTTTTTATTTAAGTTCTATTTATATGGATTTATGTGATGATATTTTAAATATTAATACATTGAGAGTTTTATGTGTAGATATGGTTGAAAATGCAAAATCTGGGCATCCCGGTATGCCGTTAGGATGTAGTCCTATGTTATATATTCTTTTTAAGAATTTTCTAAATTTTAATCCAGATAATCCCTTATGGTTTAACAGAGATAGATTTATTTTATCAAATGGACATGGATGTTCATTACTATATTCAATGTTACATCTATGTGGATATAAGATAAGTCTTGATGATTTGAAAAATTTTAGAAAAATAAATAGTATAACTCCTGGTCATCCAGAAATAAACCCTGAGCTAGGTATCGAAGTTACAACTGGTCCTTTGGGTCAAGGCTTTGCAAATGGTGTTGGAATGGCCATTGCAAGTAAACATTTAGGATCTATTTACAATAAAGAAAATTTCGAAATAGTAAATAATAAAGTTTTTGTAATGTGTGGTGACGGCTGTTTGATGGAAGGTATTACAAATGAAGCTGCATCGTTAGCCGGACATTTAAAATTAAATAATTTAATAGTTTTATACGATGATAACGAGATTACTATTGATGGTAAAACTAATTTAACTTTCACAGAAAATACTGGTGATAAATTCAAAGCATTAGGGTGGCATGTTGAATTTATTATGGATGGTAATAAAGATTTAGAAGAAATTAAAAGTAAACTAGCTTTAATAAATTGTGTTGACAAACCTTTATTATTATGTGTAAAGACATCTATTGGTTACGGTAGTGATAAGGAAAATTCAGAAAAATCACATGGTGCTCCTTTGGGAGATAAGTCTGTAAAGGATCTTAAAAAAAAGTTTTTATTCGATGAAGAAAAATCATTTGTAATAGATGATAAAGTCAGTGAATTTTTTAAAGGTCTAACAGATAACAAAAAGAAGGTAAACAGTTCATGGCAAGAATTACTTGATAAATATAAATTAGAATTTCCTGAATATTATAAGGAATTTATTAATAATGTTAACAAAGGATATAACTTGAGTGATATTATAGCATCATTAAAAAGAATAGAGGTTGATAAACCGCTTGCAACCCGCCAAATTTCAGGTATGGTTCTGAAAAATTTATCAAATGGTAAACTATGTACATCTTTGATTGGAGGTTCAGCCGATTTATCTTCATCAAATATAACTACAATTGATCAAGGTATATGTTCATCTGATTATTCAAGAAAATATATAAATTATGGAGTAAGAGAACATGCAATGGCTGGTATAGCAAATGGATTAAGTTGTTATAATTTAGTGCCTTTTGTTGGAACATTTTTAGTTTTCATTAGTTATTTTTTGAATGCGATAAGAATGTCGGCATTATCTAAACATCAAGTTATTTATGTATTAACACATGATTCAATAGGTTTAGGAGAAGATGGTCCTACTCATCAACCAATAGAATCTCTAACTATTTTAAGGAGTATACCAAATTGTTTAGTATTTAGACCTGCAGATGCAAATGAAGTAAAAGGTTGTTATGTTGAGGCATTAAAAGAAAAATATTCTCCTTCGTGTATTTGTTTATCACGGCAGTCTTTGCCTCAAATTGAAGGTTCTAATATAGAATCTGTTGGAAAAGGAGGATATATTGTTTATGAAAAATTATCAGATGATAATAATATTGATATTATTATAATTGCAACTGGATCAGAAGTTTCCTTAATGAAAGATGTTTTAATTGAATTGAATATAAATTCTAGGCTAATTTCTATGCCATGTGTTGAATTATTCGAAAGGCAACCAAATGATTACAAAGAAGATTTGTTACCAAAAGATATATTAAAAGTAAGTGTTGAAGCAGGAAGTACTATGGGCTGGTTCAAGTACTCAAATCATTGTATAGGTATAGATGAATTTGGTTTGTCTGGTAAAGGTAAAGATGTCATGGAGCATTTCGGTTTTGATTTAAACTCAATGAAAGAAAGATTAATGAAGTTTGTAAATAATTGTAACTAGTTCAAATATTTTATTAAAAAGAAACTTTTTAAAAAAAAGTTTCTAATTAAATTTTTTTATTTTTTCTAAAAGTTTCTATATATGTCAATTTTAATAAAAGATTTGAATAATATTTTAGGAGAAATTAGTGTTTTATCAAATGATTCAATTGAAAAATTTAAAGTTTTAGAAAATAAAATCACATTCAAAGAATCTGATTTAACAGATTATAAAGATGAACCCTTTAAAGAAATAGAATATTCATTTCCAGATCTAAACAATAATATTAATCCAAAGGATTTTGAAGAATTCGAAAACGAAGATACATTCAATGAATCTATCGAATTTCTTAAAAATGTAGATTTAAAATTGAACAGGCTAGAAAAACACAATGATAGTCTTAATCATGAAATTAATAATTATAATGAAGGTATTGAATTTTTTAAACAAGATATAAAAAAAATGGATAATATAATTGATAATTCCAAAGATTTTTTTTTAAATGTAAAAGATAATGATTTGTTTATTAAAAAAGAAACAGAAAATGGAAATATCGAACATTGGAGAAGAGTAAAAAGAAATGCTCAAAGATGGGCCAATAGAGTTAAAGACAATGCAAGAAGATGGGCATCTAATCATACGAATTGGGCAAAAAGATGGGCTACTTGGAAACAAAATGAAGCTAAAAAATGGGCACGGAACGCCATAAATAGCGCAAAAAATGAAGTTAATAAGATTATTAAAAGAGCTCAGAAAAAAAGTAGTGATTTAATAAAATCAAGTATAAAAAAAGCGAATAATTACTCAAGAAATATAAAATCACAACAAAGAAGACTTATTGACGCAGCTAAAAGAACAAGTAATGGTATTCTACAAAAGGCTAAAAGAGAATCAAGATCTATACAGAATAGAGCTAAAAATGTTGCTAAAAGATTAATTAATAAATCTAAAAATGATGCTAAAAGATTGATTAACAAAGCTAAAAACCAAGGTAAAAAACTTTTAGAAAAAGCTAAAAAGGCATCTAAAAATTCTAGTTCAAAATTAATAGAACAAGCTAAGAGACAAGGTAAGAAATTATTAGAACAATCCAAGAAGGAAGGTAAAATAATAGTAAATAGAGCTAAAAAAACTGGAAATAATTTTATAAATCAAGCAAAAAGAAAATCTCGTGATATTATGAACAAAGCAAGAAGAAAAACTCGTGATATAATAAATAAAGCAAATAGAAAAGCTCGAGATGTTATGAATAGAGCAAATAGAAATGCACGTAATTTTATGAATAATGCAAAAAGAAAAGGTCGTGATATTATGAAAAAAGCAAATAGAAAAGCTCGTAATATTACTAACAGAGCAAAAAATAGAATGAGAGAACTTCAAAGAAGAGCAAAAAGAGATATTAATAATCTAAAGGGTCGAGCAAAGAATCAATCAAGAGCATTAATTGCTAAAGCGAAAAGAGATTTAAATAATGCAAGAAGACAGGCAGGACGATTGAAAAATTCTGGAAAAAAAATTGCGGATAGGATTAAAAATAATGCAAAAAGACAAGCAAATAATTTGATGCGAAAAGCAAGAAGAGAAGCAAATAATATTACTAACAAAGCTAAAAATAAGATGAGAGGAGCTCAAAATAAATTTTCAAAAAATATTGCAAATGCTGCTAGAAAGGCAAGAGATTATAATAACAAATTAATGAGAGCTGCAAGAGAAAAATCAAAAAAAATAATGAATACTGCTAAAAATAAATCTAATAAATTATTACAACAATCTAAGAAAACAGCAAATAATATTAAAAATCAAACAAATAGAAAAGCTCGTGATATTATGAATAAAGCAAATAGAAAAGCTCGTGATGTTATTAACAAAGCTAGAAATAAAATGAGAGAATTTGAAAGAAGAACAAAAAGAGATATCAATAATTTAAAGAATAAAGCAAAGAATCAATCAAAGTCATTAATTGATAAAGCAAAAAGAAATATAAATAATGCTAATAGAATAGTTAAGGATGCTAACAATAAATTTAGAAATATGTTGAATAAGGCGAAATCCCAAGCAAAATCAATAATGGATAAAGCTAAAAGAAATGCAAATAATATTAAAAATAATGCAAGTAGATTTGGAAAAGATTCAATGAATAGAATAAATAATTTATTAAATAAAGCTAAATCTCAAGCAAGAGATTTAATTTCAAAAGCAAGAAAAAATGGTGAATCTTTAATGAGAAATGCTAGAAATACAGCAAATCAGATAAAATCAAATACTAGAAATATGTTGAATAAAGCAAAAAGAGAAGCAATTAGATTAAGAAATTCTGCCAAAAGAGAATCAGATAAGATTAGAAATAATGCTCAAAGACAGTCAAGATCCTTACAAAATAAAGCTAAAAATACATTAAAAGATGCAAAAAACAAAGCAAAAAAACAATTAGACAATGTGAAAAGATTGGCTAAAAATATAATTAATAAAGCAAAAAATCAAGCAAAAGATTCAATTAATAATGCAAAAAGATCTTCTAAAAATATTGTAAATCAAGCTAAAAAAAATACAAATAATATTATGAGAAAAGCAAAAGAAGAAGCAAAAAAATCAGGTAAAAGTGGATTAAATTTGCTCAATAAGGCAAAAAGAGATTCTTTAAATTTATTAAAAAAAGCAAGAAATCAAGCAAAAAATGTAATTGAAAAAGCAAAATCATCATCTAGAAATCTTGTTGATACGGCTATTAGAGAAGCAAATACTCTAAAAAATAAAGTAAAGTCAGAAACTAATTCAATTATAAAAGTTGCTAATAAACAAGCAGCTTCATTAATGAATCAAGCTAAAAAGGTAGTACAACAAGCTAAAAGGCAAGCAAATTTAATTAAAAGAAAAGCAATTAATAGTTCAAATTTAATTAAAAGACAATCAAGTGGATTACTTAAACAAGCCAGAAATAGAGCAAATATGATAAAAAATAAAGCTGTTAAAGCAGCAAAATCTCTAAGAGAAAAGGCAAATAAAATAGTTAACCAAGCTAAAAAAAGAGCAAATACATTATCCAATCAAGCTAAAAAAAGTGCAAATATAATATCCAATCAAGCAAAACGAATTTCCAACAATATTATAAAAAAAGCTAAAGATCAGGCTTCTAGTTTAGTAAATAAAGCCAAAGTAACTTCTAGAAATTTTGGTTCTCAAAGTATGAAATTGATTAACAATGCAAAAAAAAGTGGGATAGACGTTGTTAATAAAGCTAAAAAGCAAGCTTCTGATGTTATGAATAAAGCTAAAAAGCAAGCTTCTGATGTTATGAATAAAGCTAAAAAGCAAGCTTCTAATGTTATGAATAAAGCTAAAAGTACGGCAAATGATCTAATTAAAAATGCTGAAGCTAAAGGATCAGAATTATTAAACAAATCAAAAAACATTTTAGAGCAAGCAAAATCAAAAACAACTAAATTATTAAAAGATACAAATGATAAAGTTAAATTATTAAGAGAAAAAGGAAATAAATTGGTAAATGATGCAAGAAACAAAGTTAAAAATTCAATAAATGATGCTAAAAGTATGGCAAAAGGTTTAATTGATGAAGCTAAAAATCAAGGTAAAAAAATTGTAGATGATGCAATGGTACAATCAAGAGATATATTGAAAAATGCTAAAAATTTAGCAAAAGATTCAGGTTCGAAAGGATTTGATATTTTAAAAGAAGCTAGAAAGGGTGCAGATAATTTAGTAAAAAAAGCACAAGATCAAGCAAAATCTGTAATAGACAAAGCTGAAAGAACTGGGAGAGAATTAGTAGATAAAGCAAAAAATTCGGCTGGTAAAATTATTAAAGAAGCTAAATCATCATCAAGGAAAATGTTAGACGTTGCAAAAAATTCAGCATCAAATATAATTAATAAAGCAAAATCCGAATCTTTGAGTTTAAAAAATAAAGCAAAACAATTTGCTAAATTGGCAAAAGATTCAGCATTAAAAGCTAAAAATATGTCGGTCAGCCAAATGAATAAAATTAAAGAAAATACTTTAAAAATAGCTAATGAAGCAAGAGAAAAAGCTATTAAATTTGCAAAAAAAGCAAAAGAAAAAGCTCAAGAATTGAAAGAAAATGCAGAAAACAAGCTGTCTGAAGTTCAGAGTAAATTAAAAGAACAAATTAGATTAAATAAAATAGCAAAAGATATTCTTAACAAAGCAAAATCTAAAACTAAATCAATTCTAAATAAAACTAAAGATGGCTTAAAAAATGCAAAAAATCTAACAAAGGAAATTGTTGATAAAGCTAAAAATACAGCAAAAGGATTAGTTAATAAAGCTAAAAATCAAGCTAAAAAACTATTAGATGATGCTAAAAAGGCGTCTAAAGGTGTTAAAAATTTTAGTTCAAAATTATTAGAACAGGCTAAAAAACAAGGTAAAATATTAGTAGATAAAGCTAAGAAAACTGGAAATAATATCATTAAACAAGCACGAAACAAAGCTAATGAATTATCAAAAACAGCATTAGAAAAGACAAAGAGAATTTCTAAAGAAATACTTAATAAAGCTAAGGATATTTCAAAACAATTAACAGACAAAGCTTCAAAAGCTCTAGTTGAAACAAAAAAATTATTGAAAGATGCAAAAAAGAAAAATAAAGAAAATCTAGTGAGAGAGAAAAAGATTGATGAAAAAGAACAGAAGCTAAAGGAAAAACAAAATACTCAAACAAAGAAAGAAGAAAAATTAAAAGAGAAAGAAAAAGAATGGAATCTAAAGGTTAAAGAATTTGAAAAGAGTAAAGAAAAAGAAAGAGAAATTGATAAAGGAGGATTCGATTTTATTCCTACTAAATCCAAGATTAAGAAAAAAGTAGAAAGTAATAAAAAATCAACAGGATTTAATCCTACAGTATTGATTACTATATTAATATTAATAACAATTATTAGTGTAATTATTTATTTTATGAATCAAAAAAAACCAATGGATGATATTGAAGATATTCAATAAATTTTTTTCTTTGTTTCAATTTATACAAAAATTAAAAATAAAAATATTTAATTTTTTTCTAATAGATTTTATATGTTTGAAGTTATTGATAAAGTAAAAAATATCTTAAATGATATTGATTTAAATTTAAATAAATTAGATGAAAAATTTATAAATCTTGAACAAATGAAAGATTCTGGGGATTTTACAATCGGATATGATCAAAATGAGACATTTAGTTCAGTTTATTATGATTATCCAGATTTAAATGATAATTTGTTAGAACAAGACAACATAGAAAAATTTGAAAATTTTGATGATAACCAATTAATTGAACTTTTTGATGAAAAAAATATGTTTTCAGATTTAGATTTATCTATAAATAAGTTAGATAATGTTAATGAGAAATTTGAAAATATTATTAAAACTAATGAAGAAGAATATGAATTTTTTACAAGCGAAGTTAAAAACTATGATGATTTATTAAAGGATGCAGATAATTTTTTCATGAATAGTGGAGATAAATTAAAAGAAGATTTCGAAGACTCTGATGTAAGTGAAGATTTTAAAGATTCTGATACTATTGAGCATCTAAGAAGACGAAGATTTAGAAGACCAAGATTCAGAAGACCAAGATTTAGAAGACCAAGATTTAGAAGACCAAGATTTCCTAGACCAAGATTTGCCGGTATTAAAAGAGCTGCAACTAACGCTGCAAATAGAATGAAAAATAATGCGAGAAATTGGGCAAATACAGCAAAAAGAAATGCTATTAGGGCCGCAAATAAAACTAGAAATGCAGCAAATAAATATTCTAAAATAGTAAAAAACAGAGCAAATAATTATGCAAATAAGGTAAAGAGTCAAGTTAATAGAATGAAAAAAATAGCTGTAAATACTCTTAAAAAAGCTAGAAGTCAAGCTATCAAATTAAAAAATATAGCTAAAAACAAATTAAACCAAATTAATAAAAAACTAAAAGAACAAGTAAGATTAAATAAAGTTGCCAAAGATTTATTCAATAAAGCAAAAAAATCTTCAATGGCTTTAATATCAAAAGCTAAATCTAATACTATTAATATTATTAATAAAGCTAAACAAACAGCAAAAACAACTTTAGATAAAGCTAAAAAAATGTCAAAGGATATTTCCGAAAAAGCAAAAAAAGCTAGTAAACAATTAATTAATAAAACAGTGAAAGAAGCTAAAAAAATTGCTGCTAAAGCTAAACAAATAGCAAAAAAATCTATTGATCAAGCTAAGAATGCAGCAAAACTATTAGCTGATCAAGCAAAAGAAGTTTTTAAAAAGAGTAAGGAGAGTCTTAAAGAATCTGAAATGATTGAGAAGAAGAATGAAATAAAACAAGAACAATTGGAAAACAGAGAAAAAAATATAATAGCCGAACAAAAAGAACTAAACGAATCACAAAAAAAATGGAATTTAAAAATTAAAAAAGAAAAACAAGAAGAAGATGCAAGAAAAGTAGATAAAAGTGGATTTGATTTAGGTGGTCTATTTGGAATGGCAAAATCTAAATCAACAGACAAAAAAGAATCAGAAACAAGTTCTTTTAATCCTACAATGTTAATAATAATATTAATATTAGTAATAATAATAGGATTTGTGATTTATTTTATGAATCAAAAACCAGAAGAGATTGAAGCCTCTTAGGTTAAAATTAATAATAAATAGTTTAATTTTTCCAAATAAAAACTTTTTTCTAAAAGTTCTTATATGGTAGATTTTATTAAAAATATTCAGAATGTAATTGGTGACTTAGAAGTAGTATCAACTAATATCAATGAAAAATTTCATATTTTAGAAAAAGAAAATTTCTCTAAAGATTATCATAAAATTGAATCAGGTTATGACCAGTTTGAAAACTTTTATCCAGTAGAATACCAATACAAAGATATAAATGACAATGATTCGATAGAAAACTTTGAAGAAATTAATAGCAATGATTTTATTGATGATTTATATGAAGATTTAGATAATACAGTAGAAGAATTTGACTATCACAATGAGTTTTTTGAGAATACATTAGGTGACAATATGGATGAAATTGAATTCTTTAAAAATGAAGTAAATTTTTATGATAGACTTTTGAATGATTCTGATAATTATTTTGTTAATAGTTTATCATCAATTAATGATAATTTAAGTGAAGACTTTAGCGATGTTGATAGTATTGAGCATTTTAGAAGAAGAAGAAGACGAAGGTTTAGAAGACCTAGATTTAGAAGACCTAGATTTAGAAGACCTAGATTTAGAAGACCTAGATTTGCCGGTATAAAAAGAGCTGCAATTAATTCTGCAAATAAAATAAAAAATAACGCTAGAAATTGGGCTAATAGAACAAGAAGAAATGCGATTAATGCAGCAAATAGGACTAAAAATGCAGCAAATAAATATTCTAATTATATTAAAAGAAAAGCCCAAAGAGAAGCTAATTCTGTTAAAAACAAAGCTAGAAATGTTTATAACAAACTAAAAAGAAGTGGAGAAGCTATTCTTAGAAAAGCTAGAGCACAGGCAAAAAGAATCATAAACAACGCTAAAAGAAAATCTAATAAAATAATGTCAGTTGCAAAAGAACAATCTAAGAAAATTATTAATGCTGCTACAAGAAAAACTAATAGTATGATACAAAATGCAAGAAAAGAAGCTGCTAATGTAAGTAAAAAAATAAGGTCTGATGCTAATAAAATTTTATCTACTGCAAAAGTACAATCTAAAAAATTAATAAATGTTGCTTCGAATAATGCTAAAAATATAATGAAAAAAGTTAAAAATCAAGCAAAAATGATAATTAGTAAGGCTAAATCTCAAGCAAAGAATATTCAATCAAAAACATTAAATGAAGCTAACAAATTGAAAAAAAGAGCTAATAGTATTAGAAACAAAGCTATAAGTATTATCCGTAAAGCGAGAGACCAAGCAAATGATATGAAGAAAAAAGCTGAGTCAAAACTAAATACAATTTCGAAAAAAATGAGAGAACAAATAAATTTAAATAAATTAGCAAAGCAATTAGTTAACATAGCTAAATCAACTACTAGAAAACTATTAATTAAAGCAAAGAAACAAGCTATTAATATAACAAATAAATCAAAAAAATTTGCTAGTAAAGTTAGTAACAAAGCTAAAAGTAATGCATTAAATTTAGTAAATAAAGCTAAACAAGCTGCAGAAAAAGTAATTGAAAAAGCCAAACAAGAATCTAAAAAAATTATTGAAGATGCCAAAAATCAAGCTAAAAAAGCAGGTAGTTCAGGATTAGAAGTATTAGAAAAAGCAAAGAATCAAGCAAAAGGAGTTGTTAATAAAGCAAAAAATGTTGCAAAAAGTCTAGTAGATAAAGCAAAGAAACAAGCTATTGATATTACAAATAAAGCTAAAACTCTTGCAGAAAAATCTGTAGATAAAGCTAAACAAACTGCTCTTAAAGTAGGTAAAGAAGCAAAAAAACTAGCAAAAGAGGCAATGAATAAGGCACAAGAAGCATCAAAAGTTTTAAAAGATCAAGCTATGAAAGTAAGTGAAGAAAGTAAAAAGTTAATGAATAAAGCTCAAAAAATGTTAAAACAAAATGAAGAAAAAGAAGCTGAACTTTCTGCTTTAGAAGATGAATACAAATCAAAAATCAGTGATTATAAATCTAAAAAAATTATTCAAGATGCTAAAGAAAAAAAATGGAATTTAAAAATAAAAAAAGAAAAAGAGTTGAAAGATAATAGAAAGGTTGACAAAAGTGGATTTAACTTTTCTTTTGGACCAAAAGATTCAAATAAAAAAGTACAAAATAAAAAACCTACTAAATCATCAATAAATATAACTTTAATAGTTGTAATCATTATTATATTATTAGTTCTAATAGGTGGATATTATTTTTTAACACAAAACGATAAAGTTAAACCACAAGATTCTCCAGATTCCAGTATGTTAATTTAAATAAAATTGAAAAATATTCTTTTTTTTTTAAAATGATTATAAATATGCCTAAGCGCATAAGTAATGAATTAGTAAAAGATTACCCACAAGTAAAAGATCCAAAAGTAAAAAAGAAAAAATTCTTTGGCAATTGTGAAATTTGCAATAATGAAATTTTTAGGGGAAAATATTGTTTACAGCCATGTAATCATGTATTCCACACAAAATGTATCATTAATTCTTTGAGAAAAGATCCAAGATGTCCTGTTTGCAAAACATTTGATGAAGATTTTAATTTCAATATAATACAAGATGAATTAAATCAACAAGGAGATTCCTATATTAAATTGGATAATGATGATTTTTCTAATAGCTTAAAGCAACTAAACTCTAGAGATTATATTTCTTTGGAAGATTTAGACCTTAAAGTTTTAGAAGAAGGAAAAAGTAGTACAAATCAAAATGATCAATATTATGATTATTTTGAAATGAATAGTAATTTCGAGGAATATTCGGAATGGTTTCAAAAAGATCCATTCATTAAATTTGATGACGATGATTTTTTTGATGTTGAACAACAACAAGAGTCTAAAAATTTTACAACCATAAAACCACTGGATAATAATGATTTTTCATTGGACGATTTTTTTTTAGATTAGTTAGATAAATATCTAATTCTTTTTAATGAATGATGGATCTTGGATGTGTTCCATTTGTCTTGAAGACAACAAGAAAGATTGCTTTATTCTTGAACCATGTATGCACAAATTTCATGTAAAATGTTTGATTAGTAGTTTAAGAAAATGCGGACCAAAGTGTCCATATTGTAGAGGTGAAGATAAAGATGTTGAAAAATGTGTAAATCAAGATTTATTAGAAGAATTAGGAATGGAAGAGGGTATGTTGATGGGTAGTGAGTTGCAATCAATTATTTACAGATTTGTTAATGATGAATATTTTAATTAATATAATTTATTTAGCTCATTGAAAATATTTTTAGTTATTTTTATACCACTACGTCCTGCATCAATTACTCTTTTAATCAAATCATTTTTAATTTTATTAGCTTTCCTTTTATTTTTTTTTTCAATATAATAATCATAAATAGCTATAGTTTCAATAACATTTGTTAAAGGGACTCTAGTATCAGATATTTTTCTATCATCATTATAAAGAAATTCATTTACTTTGATTTCTATTTCTTTGTAATCTTTTCTGGTATATTTACAATTATTTTGGGAATAATTTAATGCAATAGCAATAGCTTGTTTTCTATCTTTTACTATTCTTTTTCCGGCTATTTTTAGTTTTTTGTTCTCAAATTCATCAAGAATTTTGTCTACATTCTTTTGTTTACATTCTTTGAACCCATTTAATTTACTCATTATATAAAATTGAAAAAGAAATTTTTTTAAACTAATTGTTAAAATTATGTTGGTAAATGGTAAAATATCATATTTTGAACTTGAACAATTGGTTTATTTGGTTAAACAAAAAGTAGAAAATTCTTACTTGAAAAAAATTTATCACTATGAAGGTTTATGGCTTTTCAAGTTTAACCATTTTTATTTTGTTTTTGAACCAGGAATAAATATTTGGATAGGTGAGTTTAAAGAAAGAGAATCTAATTTACATTCTTTATCTATAAAAATTAGGAAAGAAATTGGGGATCAAAAAATATTAAGTTTTGATTTGGTTGAAAACGATAAGACTATTGTTATTCAATTTAAAAATCATAAATTAGTATTAGAACTTTATGCTAAAGGTAATTTAATTTTATTAAATAACGAAAACAAAGTAATCGTATTGACAAGGATTTACTCGGAATGTTCTCATGGAAAGTTATATAATATTAAAGAGTTTAAAGATTATACCGACTATGAGGTATTAAAATATGGATGGATAACTGAAAATAAAGAAATTGGTGATAAATATGATAACTTTAATAATATTCTAGAGGCTATGGAAGCACTATGGAAATCTAGACAAGATTCAAAAAATAATATTAAAGTTGGTAAAAAAGAGAAAAAGAATAAAAAGAAATTTTCTATTGAGGATAATATTAATAATCAAATCAGTGGTTTCAATAATAAAATTAATAAGAAACTTGAGGAAGTTGAGAAATTAGAATCTGTTGACTATAATGAGATAGATTACAAAAAGCTTGAAGAGATTCATAACAACAGAAAATTAATGGTAAAGAAAATGGAAAATGCGGAACTAGCTTTAGAAGAAAAACAGAAATCAAAATTGAAAGAAGATAGAAAGCCAAAAGTTGAAAAGACTAAATTACTTAATAATCAGTGGTACCAGAAATATCATTGGTGGTACACAAAAAATAATTTTTTAGTTGTAGGAGGAAGAAATGCAACTGATAATGAAAAACTGGTTAAAACATATTTAGGAGATAATGATTTGTATTTTCATTCTGAAGATCCCGGTTCTGGGTCTTTTATATTATTTACAGAAAATAATACACCAGATTTTTCAGATATTGATGAGACAGCTGAAGGGGTATTGGCGTTATCAACATATTGGGGTTTATCTTCTAGTGGTGATGTTTTTTACGTAAAAGGAAGTCAAGTAACAAAGACTGCACCATCTTGTGAATATGTAGGAAAAGGAAGTTTTATGACTTATGGTAAAAAAGAAATAATAAAAAACAATGGAATCACATTAGGTTATTGTATTTATGATAATAAACTAATGTTAGCACCTTTTAGAATTATTTCTAGAATAAATGGTAAAAATGTCAAATTAAAACCAAGAACTGATATTAAAAAAATGAAAGGGAGAATAATATCTAATGCCCTTAAGAAAAATTTAAATATTGAATTAAACGATGATCTTTATATTTTTAATAAACCCTGCACAGTAACTTGATCTAGAAATATGCATATGAATCTCCTATGAATTGTTCTTTAATGTAAAAAAATCTTTTTTGAAAGAATTGTTTGCCGTTTTCACATTTATTTAAAAGACATTTTTTGTTTTCTTTCATGTTTGAACTTTGAAGTTTTTCTTTTAATTTTAGATATTTAATTTTATATTTATTATATTTATCTTTGTAGTTCATTATAAAGAATGAGATATATTTAACTGTTTAATGGAGGAAATTCATTAAAGTCTGTAAAATCTAAAGTTCTTGTACATTTTTTTTCTTCTGTAGTAAACTCTAAGAATTTCCAAATACTTTTAGGTAAAGTTTTTTTAATCTGTCTTCTACACATTGGACATTCATCTTTTTCTAATTTAAAAATACATTCAATGCAAATATCGTGTTTGCATTTTGTTTGAGTTAACCAATCTGTATTCAAACAAATCATGCATTCTTTCATTACTAACAATTAGAAAATATTTTTATAACAATTAAAAGAATCATCAGAATTTTATTTTATCGTTTTAACTATTTACTATAGCTAAAGTTTTGCCATTGTATTGAATTATTTCTAGAATTCAAATTTAATAAATTATATAACTGTGGATTTTTCCTCAAATCATAATTAATAGACCATAGTTTATAACTTGCGCATTCTTTACAACAAAAATATTGTGTTTCATTAAAAATTTCTTTTTGAACTAAATTTTTATCAAACAAATAGAGTTCTTTTTCACAACATTCATTATCGCAATATGTGTAATTCAGAAGATCATCTAATTCTAAAAAGACGTGCCATAAGAGAGTTTCATGTTTAATTCTGTGTTCAATCTTAAATAGATCAATTTCATTTTGAATTTCTTTGGGTAAACTTAAAATTTTTTTTAACATTTGGTCCATCTAAATTCATAAGTGTGATTTAAGAAAAAATTTTATCAATTTTATTTTTGCAAAACAACTACTGGTTGTGCAAAAGAATTTTTACTTGCTGTTTTTGCAAATAATTCTTCTTTAGTAAAACCATACCATTTTAGTTCTTTAAACTTATTAAAAATTAATGGTAATC
>MDTB01047535.1_pt1 | contig 32309 bp, 28 predicted proteins | sample 811161 | NCBI WGS metagenome assembly MDTB01 (sample SAMN05326650, study PRJNA326480) | marine metagenome | isolation source: seawater | place: Mediterranean Sea | collected 2009 | reverse complement strand
GTCTTTTGCGGTTCGTGATGAGGTGCGCATTGTTCAAGGACGCAATATCAAATTCGGGCGATACGAACTCATTGCAGGGGTTAAGGCGGCCAATCAGTTTCAGGGGCTCGACGTAGGTAATCGTTTGCCGCTCCGAGGTGTAGACTGGGAGGTTGTCGGTCTGTTTGAGACGGGTGGCACGATTCACGAGTCCGAAACCTGGGTGGATAATGCGTTACTGGTGTCTAACCTGAACCGAGGTGGTGGATATACCTCGATGATCGTAAAGCTCGAATCCCCTCTGGACTATGATCAATTTAAGCAGGCGTTAGATGATGATCCTCAGTTAGAGACCAATCCAATCCGAGAGAGTGATTATTACAGCGGTCAATCCGAGGGCATGACCGGCCTGATTGAGAATTTTGGTTATAGTGTCGGCTTCGTAATGGCGATTGGTGCGGTGTTTGCTGCACTCAATACGATGTACTCCGCAGTATCGACGCGCAGCGTTGAAATCGCCACGTTGCGGGCGCTGGGATTCGGATCAACGCCTGTCGTTATTTCGGTCATGGTAGAAGCACTGGTGCTGGCTTCGCTCGGAGGTGCGATTGGTGCAGGGCTGGCCTTTGGGTTCTTTAATGGCTATACCGCGTCCACAATGGGAGGCACGTTTTCGCAGGTGTCGTTTGATTTTGCTGTGACAGAGGACCTTATCGTGCGCGGTATCCTATGGTCGCTATTTATCGGGCTGATTGGTGGACTCGTTCCTTCGATTGCGGCGGCGAGACAGCCGGTGACAGTCGCCTTGCGTGGAATGTAGCTCAATCGGGATTGACCAATGAAGCGATCATAAACCCTGATCGCAATTCTCTTCACGATGGTGACATCCTCAGCCTAGGAGTGTGTTATCTCACTGAAATATCTTGCGATAACTGGCAAATCCATGGTGCCCCTGACAGCCACTTGGAAAATGATTGTATCGTGTCTCAAGGTTTCCTGAATGGCCCGATATAGGCTGGTTAATTGTAATCTCGGCGCTGGGAGACTTGGGTGAAGTATAAAACTGGTGCCGGAAAGTGGACTCGAACCACCGACCAATTGCTTACGAAGCAACTGCTCTACCAACTGAGCTATTCCGGCACGTCCCCAATCGTAGGCTGAATAACGAGCATCAGGGGCTTCCATTGTGCGGTGACTTTGAAATGGCTGCAAGGCAGATCACGCGATTCCCACGTGAGAATCTAATAAGCACTCTTCAATCATCTGATTTGCGTAGTGGAGTAATGGTCTTAGGCCTAGTGATCCTGTAGTTGTCTTCGGGTTTCCCCATATCAGTGGACCGAACAACTATGTCCTGGTCGCGGGGTGTCTTGTCCCTTTATGCGGATGTACCTTGGTGCTGTGACCTCGATGGTTAGGTCATGTTCGGGCAGCGTCCACTCGTTGATGCTTGCCTATATCGACTGGTTCACCTAGCTTGAAGACAAGCTACTGAAGGCCAGGATCAAGTAACAGATCGATGCCATGATCCTCATGCCCTCCCAGCCACTATTAATAGGATAGAAGAGTCCTGGAAAAATTCCTAATGTCACTAGTTATGCGAGGACGAGGAAAACAGCGAAGCTGATCATAAAGTGGTTTAACGGAGTTGCGTATCGATTCATCGTAAAATTAGTCAGACAATCAACATCGAAAGATCCACGGCATGGACGTGTTTGGTTAACGCCCCTACAGAAATATAGTCCACACCGGTTTCGGCAATCTTAATCAGATCATCCCCGGACTCAATACCTCCGGACGCCTCTAGGCGGATGGGTTTGTTGAGGTTGTCGACAGCGGCCTTCATGTCGCGCAGAGAAAAGTTGTCCAACATGATCCAGTCAGGTTCTGCATGGACTGCCTCTGCAAATTGCTCGAGTGACTCTACTTCAATCTCCAGACGGCGATCTGGGTGCATCTGTCGCGCAGTTGCGATGGCATTCGCAATACCACCACTTGCCGTGATGTGGTTCTCCTTGATCAGGAACGCATCAAAGAGACCAATACGATGGTTTATGCCACCGCCACACAGAACAGCATATTTCTGTGCAAGGCGTAGACCTGGGAGCGTCTTTCGAGTATCCAGCAACCGTGTTTCGGTATGCTCAATGAGACGGCTCAATTTGCGTGTCTGGGTGGCTGTTGCAGACAAGGTTTGCACGAAATTCAGCATAGTACGTTCGGCGGTCAGGATTGATCGTGCCGAACCGGTCACTTCACCAATGACGGTGTCGGCATCAATCTGATCACCATCAGCAAATGACCAGTGGATCGTCAGCGATGTGTCGATCTGTCGACAAACTTCATCGGCCCAGGGTCTACCGCACAGTATGGCATCATCGCGAGAGGTGATTGTGGCCGTCACCCGTTTTTCACGAGCAATCAACTGTGCCGTGATATCGCCATTACCGAGATCTTCGGCAATCGCACATGTAACCGTTTCAGCGATGTTTTCGGGTATAGCCGGGGGCCAGGTTTCTGTCATACGAACTATCCTTATCGATACTGCCTGAGTGTCAGCGTATCGCCTCTTTGAACAAATTCGATCTGCTTCAGGGCGGACATCCCCAACAGAATGGCGGGGGACGGCATTGCCGGGTTGATGCTTGCTCGAACGTTAGAAAGCCGTATATCCCCAAGCTGCAAATGGTTGAGTCGAGTCTCATAGACTGTAACTGTGCCGTTTGCGGTCATGGCACGTCCAGCACGACCCGCTTCAAGCCCCAGTTGTGTTGCGATAGCCTCTGGAAGTACGACATCGGTGGCCCCTGTGTCGAGAAGGAACTCGACAGATCGACCATTGATCATGCCGGTCAGCACGTAGTGGCCCTGACGATTTCGCTGCAATACAACCTCAACAACGCCATCTCCCGATTTCGTCACGGGATTCTGATTGGGATTGCGTTGCCGCTCCAGTGCACTTGAAAAGAACATGGTCAGCAGAGCAAGGCCAAGGACGCAGGCCATGAACATCATGGCTCTGCCGGTTTTCTGTGCATTCATGGTTCAAACGTCCGGTTAATGATGACCGTTGAGGTTTCAGATCACCAGTATAAGTGAACTGGTAAGATGTAGGGATGATCAAGCGAGGGACTGGAAATTGACTGATGGATATCGTTGACCATCGCCTGACAGGAGCGGTCTCCCAAAAGGCTAGCCCCCATTTCGACGCGCGACCGTCATCAACACCGATTTCGCTGATCGTTGTGCATGGGATCAGCTTACCGGCTGGGCATTTTGGTGGCTCTTACGTCCAGGAGTTGTTTTTAGGCGACGCCAAAAAGCTGTCACTCATCCATAGTGATTTCACAGATCTTGCAGGGGTGCGTGTTTCAAGCCATCTGCTGATCGCACGCGACGGCAGGATCACCCAGTTTGTGCCTTTCGACAAGCGTGCATGGCACGCCGGTGAGTCCTGCTACGATGGGCAGACCGACTGCAATGATTTTTCCATTGGTATCGAACTTGAAGGTACGGATAATGATCCGTATCGGCACGAGCAATACAGTCAACTATCTGGATTGGTTGATCTATTGGCGATCGAATATCCGGTTGCGGCTGTTGTAGGGCACAGTGATATAGCTCCTAACAGAAAAAGTGATCCTGGACCGTCGTTCAATTGGCGGCGCCTGAAGGCGCTGTTAAGGCAGAGCACTTGTGTAACGTTGCCGATTGACTGAATGATGAACACGAAAAAATTATGACGATTGGTCCAAGTGCTTCGAGAGAGCGAGAACTTCTGTCAGGGCATCGCCTATGAAATTTCTAGCAGTACTGTTGATTGTGACGTTGTACCGGAACTGGTTGGGTAACAATCCGGTTCGGGACAGTCTGCCCTTTGATGGCTACGCTGACTGGTGTCGTGGGCTTTCGTTACAGGCGCACATCCGTTATCTGATTGCTGTCGGTCTGCCCACAGTGGTGGTTTTCTGGCTCGCCAGCCAGCTTCAAAATGGATGGATCCTCAATATCATCTGGTTGGTGTTGGCATTAGCGGTACTGATTTATGCGGTCGAGATGAGGGACAACGAAGTAGTCTTTGATCAGCATGAGGACTGGCTCGACTCGCTCCTTGATGGCGGGGAAGTGTCTTCCTCGACATCATCAATAGTGTCCACTAGTGATGGGTCATCGAGCGAGGGCGATGACGAAAGTAATGATGACGGTCGCCATGCAGCGCAGTCCAATGAGGTTGAAGATCAAAGCGTCACGGGCGTGATGGTGCGCCAGGGCGCGTTCCAGCAAAGTATGATCTACGATGTTTTTCAGAGTCTCCATCCAGTAATTTTCTGGTTCCTGGTGCTTGGGCCAGCTGGAACACTGCTTTATATCCTGACGACGATGTACGAAGAAGGCGTGGACAAAGATGATGTCGAAGCACCGCTCGTTCGTCAGGTCGTGTTCTGGATGGAATTACCGGCGGCCCGATTGACGACCCTCCTTTTTGCGCTAGTTGGCCACTTCGGAGATGCGATGTCCCGATGGCTCGAAGGCGCCCTCGATTTTTCTAGAGGCAACGATGAGTTTCTGGCTGACGTCGCGGATGCGGCCGTTCCGGCGCTGACCCCGGATTCTGTTGAATCCGTTGTCCGGATCCACAAGGATCGCAACCCGGAGTTGCGCGTGCTCATGGAGCGCAGCCTGTATGGCTGGGTAGGTCTTGCTGCGATTGTCGCTATTGTGGGCTGGTAGTCGATGGTGTCCCGAGTGATGCGTCGGGTTCGTTGCCGGTTGTCGTGGTTTCTACTCCTCGCGGTACCTGCAGGACACCTTTGCGCTGCTGAAGTGGTCGATGACCTAGGGAACGTTCACCATATTCAGGAGCCGGTAGATCGAATCATCAGCCTCGCGCCCCACCTTACAGAAATCCTGTTCGCGCTAGGTGCCGGCGATCGCATTGTCGGTACCGTTCACTATGCTGATTATCCTCCGGCAGCGAAGGCTATTCCTCGCGTTGGGGATGCTTTTAATGTGTCCGTTGAGTCAGTGGTGGCATCAAAGCCTGATATCGTTTTGGCCTGGTCCACGGGTGGATCATCGCGATCCATTGATCAGATCCGGTCGATGGATATCCCGGTCTACATGAATGAACCAGGTGATATTGCACAATTTCTTGATGGCGTAGAACGCATTGGTGCGGCGATTGGTGAATCTGAAGCGGCTGTCACGCTGACCACCCGATTCCGTCTGCGTCTTAAAGAGATCGGCTCAAGTGACCGACACACTAGAGTTTTCTTTCAGATTTCGGATCAAAGCCTCTACACGGTCAACGGCGAACACCTGATCGGGCATGCGATCCGACACTGCGGTGGTCAGAACGTCTTTGAGGACATCCAGCCAACAGTGCCTCAGGTCAGTAAGGAAGCGGTGCTGTCAGCACAGCCTGATTTGATCCTGATTACGCAGTTGCCTGGTGCCAAAGAATCTGAGTGGTTTGAAGAGTGGCGACGATACCCGGGCGTCATTGATCGGGTCGAGGGGATCGATCCCAATCTTATCTCGAGAGCCGGGCCGCGCCTGCTGCAAGGGATTGAGCGAGTGTGCGGTATGATGAGTGAGACGGGTGCCGCTGAACACTGACACGGAGAGTACTTGATGTCGCAGATATCTCACGATATTGATCCCCTCGAAACCGAAGAGTGGGTTGATTCCATCTTGGCGATCATCGAGAACGAGGGCGTTGAGCGCGCTCAGTACATTCTTCAGCGACTCAGTTCCAAGGTCACGGAAACGGGTGCCCAGATACCGTATTCGATCAATACCCCATATCGAAATACGATTCCTGTTGATAAAGAGGCCCGCATGCCCGGCGACCTGTTCATGGAACGCGCAGTGCGATCGCTCATCCGATGGAACGCTATGGCGATGGTTGTCCGAGCCAATCAGGAGGATGGAACGCTGGGGGGGCATATATCAACGTTTCAGTCGAGTGCAACGTTGTACGACGTTGGATTCAACTACTTCTTTCGTGCGCCGACGGATGATCAGGAAGGGGATCTGATCTACTTTCAGGGTCATGGGGCGCCAGGCGTCTATGCGCGTTCTTATTTGGAAGGACGGCTTACAGAATCGCAGCTGGACGGTTTTCGCCAGGAAGTCGATGGCCAGGGTCTCTCGTCCTACCCACACCCCTGGTTGATGCCGGACTATTGGCAGTTCCCAACCGTTTCGATGGGGCTGGGTCCGCTGCAGGCGATTTATCAGGCTCATATTATGAAGTACCTGCATCACCGTGGTCTCTCAGACATGGCGGACCGGAAGGTGTGGTGCTTTGCTGGCGACGGCGAAATGGATGAGCCAGAATCACAAGGTGCTATTGCTCTGGCGGGCCGCGAAAAACTCGACAACCTGATTTTTGTTGTCAACTGCAACCTGCAACGCCTTGATGGTCCTGTTAGAGGAAATGGCAAAATCATTCAGGACCTCGAAGGTGTATTTCGGGGCGCGGGCTGGAATGTCATCAAGGTCGTCTGGGGACGACTTTGGGACCAGCTGTTTGAACAGGACAAGCTGGGATTGATGCAGCAACGCATGGACGAAACTGTTGATGGTGACTACCAGAACTACAAGAGCCGCGACGGTGCCTACACGCGTGAACATTTTTTTGGAAAGTACCCCGAACTTGCGAAGATGGTGGAAAACCTAACGGATGATGATATTTATCGACTGAACCGTGGCGGGCACGATCCTTATAAAGTGTATGCGGCCTATGCAGCAGCGACTAGCCACACTGGTCAGCCGACAGTCATCCTGGCGAAGACTGTCAAAGGTTACGGGCTTGGGCCCGCTGGGGAAGCACAGAATATCAGTCATTCGGTCAAGAAACTCGATGTAGAGTCGTTGAAGGAGTTTCGTGATCGATTTGATATTCCTCTACCGGATTCCGAACTGGCAGGGGTGCCTTACTATCGCCCACCGGAAGACGCTCCTGAAATGCGCTATCTGAAGGAGCGCCGGGCAGCACTGGGTGGCTCGATTCCCCAACGAAATCCTGATTTTGAGGCACTGCCGATACCAGCATTATCTGCGTTTGATTCTGTGACTGCGGGTAGTGGTGATCGAGAGATTTCGACGACAATGGCCTTTGTACGCATTCTGGCGAGTCTGGTGCGTGACAAGCAGTTGGGCGATCGGGTTGTCCCGATCGTCCCCGACGAAGCCCGGACTTTCGGTATGGAGGGCATGTTCCGGCAACTCGGTATCTACTCTTCAGTCGGCCAGCTTTATGACCCGGTCGATACGGGTCAGATTACGGTCTATAGAGAAGGTCAAGACGGTCAGGTGATGGAAGAGGGCATCACCGAGTCCGGTGCCACCTCATGCTGGCTGGCAGCAGCAACCGCGTATGCGAACCACGATTGCCCGTTGATTCCATTCTACGTGTTCTACTCCATGTTTGGTTTCCAGCGAATCGGCGATCTGTGTTGGGCCGCTGGGGACCTTCAGGCTCGTGGTTTCCTGCTAGGTGCCACGTCGGGACGAACCACACTCAATGGGGAAGGCCTGCAGCATCAGGACGGTCATAGCCATGTGTTGTCGAGTACGGTACCGAATTGTGTGTCCTACGATCCCACTTATGCCTATGAACTTGCAGTGATCATCCAGCATGGCCTTGAAGAAATGTACGTTAAGAAACTGCCGCGTTTCTATTACGTAACAATTATGAATGAGAATTACATTCAGCCTCCGATACCAGAAGGCTGTGAAGAGGACATCATAAAGGGTATGTACCTGCTGCGTCCTCACAAAGGACGTAAGAGTAAGAAGATGGTGCAACTCATGGGCTCAGGGACGATTTTGCGCGAAGTCATTGCAGCAGCAGATATCCTTGAAGGCCAGTTTGGTATCACAGCAGACATCTGGAGTGTCACCAGTTTCACTGAGCTGCGGCGTGAAGGGATGACTGTTTCGCGATGGAACATGCTGCATCCTGATGAAATGCCAAGAACATCTCATATTGAGAATTGCCTCGCGGATAAGTCCGGTCCTGTCATAGCCGCGACCGACTACATGAAGACATTCGCAGACCAGATCCGAGAGTTTATAGATGCGTCTTATACGGTGCTTGGGACTGATGGCTTCGGACGCAGTGATACTAGAGAGCAACTACGCAGTTTCTTTGAGGTTGATCGTCGGTATATTGCGGTGGCCGTATTGTCTGCATTGGTGAAAGAGAATGTGATTGATGCGAACGTCGTTAAAAAGGCGATTGTCGATTTCGAGATCGATCCGGAAAAACCGGACCCAGCCTACAGCTAGGTATGTTCAGGAACGGTAGGAAGGTTCAATGAGCAAGCAGATATTGGTCCCGGACGTCGGTGAGGCGGACGAGGTCTCGGTGATAGAGATCCTCGTCAACATTGGCGATGTCGTTTCAGTGGACGATTCCCTCGTCGTGCTAGAGAGCGAAAAAGCGAGTATGGAAATCCCGTCGCCTTTTGCAGGTCGGGTCACCAGCATTACGATCAAGGAAGGCGACGAGGTTGACGAAGGCGACCTTTTGTTGGAGTTGGACACTGCAGGGACAAACAATGAGGAAGATGCCGCTTCAGCTAGTAAAGAGCCTAAAGGGAGCAGAGAAAGTGCAGACGCTGATGCTCAAGCGCCATCATCCGATAGTCAGGCAAATAATGCCTCCGCCGCGAATGTCGCAGCGACGACTCAGGCGAACGAGCCTACTGCTGCGGTGAATGCAGAGATAGCTAAAGCGGCATCATCGGAACAAATCATCGTGGTCCCCGATGTCGGTGAAGCGAAAGATATTGTGGTCACTGAGATTCTGGTCAGCGTTGGGGATACGTTATCAGAGGAAGATTCGATACTCGTGCTGGAGAGTGAAAAAGCCAGTATGGAAATCCCGTCACCGATGGCTGGTCAGGTACAGGCTCTGCTGGTGGCAGAAGGGGCAGAAGTTGATGAAGGGGACGAGCTGATTCGTCTGCTGGTGACCGTCGAGCCTTCAGGTTCAGTATTGAGTACCAGTACACCGGCGCCTGAACAGACAAGCGATCACTCAAGCGTGAGGGAACCTGGTTCAGCTGACGTACCGGTAGCACCGCAGATTCAGTCGTCCCAGGGGGCGCCGGCCGTTGCCGAAAGCGGAGAGGCTGCCGATGTGTATGCGGGGCCCGCGGTACGCAAACAGGCACGAGAGCTCGGTGTTCGGTTAAGCGAGATGAAGGGTTCTGGTCGTAAAGGGCGTATCCTCAAAGAAGATGTTCAGGCTTATGTGAAACAAAGGTTGTCTGGTGTTGAACCCGAGGGAGGCAGTCCAGGTGGTCCGACTATCCCCGAAGTGGACTTCAGCCGATGGGGCGAGGTCGAAGATGTCGCACTACCTCGCATCCGACAGTTCAGTGCGCGTAACCTGCATCGCAGTTGGCTTAACATCCCACATGTGACCCAGTTCGATGAGGCAGATGTCACCGAGCTTGAAGCCTTCAGGAAAGAGGAGAATGCGAGGCTTGCCGCGGATGGTAAAAAACTGACACCGCTTGCGTTTATTGTGCGCGCTTGCGTCAGTGCACTCCGGGAATACCCTCGATTCAATTCATCGATCAAGTCAGACTTCACAGCACTGACCATCAAACAGTACATCAATATTGGCATTGCGGTTGAGACAGACGATGGTCTTATGGTGCCGGTAATTAAAAACGCTGATCAGCTAGGTGTTGTGGAACTGGCGGAAATTTGCGGCGAGCTGGCGGCGGCGGCGAGGAACAAGAAGCTGCCGATGGATGCAATGCAGGGGGCAACCTTCACCATATCGAGTCTAGGGGGTATTGGTGGCAAAGCGTTTACACCAATTGTGAACGCTCCGGAAGTCGCGATTCTGGGTGTGTCCCGAACCTCGGTCACACCTCAATGGAATGGTGAAGCGTTTATACCCAGGTCGATGCTGCCGTTGTCATTGTCTTATGACCACCGCGCCATCGATGGTGCTGAAGCCGCGCGATTTACACGCTATCTTGCCGAGGTGCTGACGGACATCCGACGGTTGGTTCTATAACCGAATCAGTCCAGCGGTGCTGCTTCGAGTGTTTCAAACTTGCTGGCGAGAGGGCCAAACATGACCCCCTCGAAGAATCGACTTTGGGTAAAAAGGCTTTGCCTAAGGGTACCTTCGTGCACAAACCTCATTGGTTCATAGGGGGCAAGCGAGGCCATACTGAAACCGTAGACAACCGGGGTTGCCCGTTTGTGGCCGAGTTCCCGAAAGTCTTACCGGAGGAGGGGTAAGACGGCCTCGGTTGCGAACCCGCTACGCCAGTGTTCACCGAAGTGGCTTAGGTGACAGAGGCAGATTGGTTTCATCATTCGACATTTGGGACTCCATATCCTGCGCACTGGCACCTAAGGCGTCAAAGTCGCTCGCGTACACAGCACGTAGACGGACTTTTTGCCCCTACCAAAGATCCGTTATGACTTGGTTCCTTCCTGTTCCCAAAGCACCTCTTCAATGCCTTCGGTTTGTGCAATGTGACGTGCACACACAAATAGCAGATCCGAGAGTCTGTTCAATATCTGTAGCGAACATGGGTTGATGTTGTCCTGCTTCGATAGCGACACTAGTGCGCGTTCCGCGCGGCGACAGATCGCTCTGGCCACGTGAAGGTCGGCGAGTAGTCGTGAGCCACCGGGGAGAATGAAGTTCTTGAGTGGCGGTATTGGGTCGTTCAAGTTGTCCAGCATCGCTTCAATACTCTGGACGTGAATATCCTTCAGCATTTCGGCTCCGGGGATGGAGATTTCCCCGCCGACGTCAAAGATCCTGTGCTGGCAGAAGACGAGAAATTTGGCGAGTTCCGACTGCGAATCCGGTAGCTCCGAGATGACGACACCAAGTGCCGCATTGAATTCGTCGATGTGTCCCATGGCATCAACTCGCGGAGAGTCTTTAGGAATTCGGGAACCGTCGCCAAGGCCTGTTTCGCCCAGGTCTCCGGTACGCGTATAGATTTTGCTCAGTCGGTTACCCATGTTGGCTATTGTAGCTGGTTATACATCCTGATGTGTCACCATGATTTTTTAGCGACTTTTGCGAGGTTGAGTTCGGAGGAGGCGGCGATCAGGGCATCCATATTGGGAGGTCCTGTTTCCGCCATACTCGCCTACAGACCGATGGCAATCTCGGCATCGATATACCCGACAGACGTCTTATGGGCTTTGTTGTTTCCATCGAAAATGTGTTGATAACAATCGGTATCGCACTGCGCCAACTTGGACTGAACGAAAATTTCCCCAAACTGGCCCTCATCAAAATAACCGACCGTGTCCATGGGCCCGACGACAATCATGCGAGTCAGTTCATTGACCTGTTCGGACAGGCATCCACTCGCCACCAAACAGGTGCGCAGAAAATCAGGATCATCAGCGGGTGCATGGCAATCTATCTTGCTTGTGAATTCGCCGAGTAGTTCTGTGTCAGGTTAACCACTAACCAGGATAATCTAGGTGAGGTGGTAGTTCTCTCTGTCGATGTCACGAGTCGCTTCTGCGACCTTCACACAGGATACTTCTTACGTTTCGCATTCCGTCATGACTACGCGCGATTGCTGAAGTGCCAGAACTTGAAAAGCAGCCAGTGGGCTGCTGAAGATCTGTTGATTCGAAAAAGAGGACAGCGCCGACTGAAACTTCTCGTCGGAAGACGTATTGCATCGAATCACCGTTATCGGAAAGTCAGACATTGTTATCTTTATTATGGCATCTGTTGACTTAGCGTCGCACGAACTGTACCAATACGGCGCACCGATTAGACCACCGTACCTGATTTTTGTGCCGGTGATTAGGCGGATAGTTCGGGTTTTTCAGGGATTTTGGCACCTCACGCGCGATTGAGCAGCGTTAGAGGTAACGGTGACGTAAATTCGTGTAAATAGTCTTTAGAGGTCAGAAAATGCCGTCATTTGACGTTGTGTCGGAGGTGGATCTTCAGGAGGTCCATAACGCAGTCGACCAGACCAATCGAGAAATCAGAACGCGCTTCGATTTGCGTGGTGTTGAGGCGCGTGTGGAACGTGAAGAAGACCAGGTGCGCCTAACAGCAGAAGCCGACTTTCAGCTAGGTCAAATCATGGACATTCTGCGGGACAAACTCGTCCGTCGAGGTGTGGATGTCCGATCACTTGAGGAAAATGATCCAGAGGCGAGCGGCAAACTCGTCTATCAGATTTGTGTGGTTCGTCAGGGCATCGATCAGGATCTGGCACGTCGTATTGTCAAAATGATTAAAGAGCAGAAGATCAAGGTGCAGGCGGCAATTCAAGGAGATCAGGTCAGAGTGACTGGCAAGAAACGCGATGAACTGCAGAAAACCATCACCATGCTGAAAGAGCAGGAGAAGGACGAAGGCGGTATTAATCTGCCGCTGCAGTACCAGAACTTCAGGGATTAATGGTGTCGGCTGAGATATCCTACAGCCAGCCGCGGTTTTCCTGGCGCGAAGCACTGACGATCTACACCCGACCCCGGGTGATCGGAATGATGTTTCTGGGATTTTCGGCTGGCTTGCCATACCTGCTGGTGTTTTCGACGCTGACGGCCTGGCTGAGGGACGATGGGGTGAGCCGTTCGGCAATCGGTTTTTTTGCCTGGATCGGCATCATCTATTCGATAAAGGTCTTGTGGGCGCCGGTGGTAGATCGACTGCCTTTGCCCTGGACTGTGAGATTCGGACAACGGCGCTCATGGATGCTGGCCGGTCAGCTGATGATTGTGATCGGCTTATTCACGATGCCGGTAGTTGGCAGTGGCGACCTCTGGATGCTCTCACTGGTAGCTCTGCTGGTCGCCTTCGGTTCTGCCACGCAAGACATTGCCATTGATGCCTATCGAATTGAGGCTGTGATCGATGAATACCAGGGGGCGATGTCCGCGACGTACATCTTTGGCTATCGCGTGGCGCTTCTTGTGGCGGGAGCTGGTGCTTTATACCTGGCGGAGTTCTTTAACTGGATGTTCGCTTACCAGATGATGGCGGCGGCCGGTCTTGTCGGCGTGTTCACTGTTCTGATGATTGCAGAGCCGGACAAACAAGGACAACACGACGATGCGGAGAGAGTGGTGTCAGACCAGATCGGTGAGGGTTCGTGGCAGCGTTTCGTGCGGTGGTTCGTCGGCGCAGTTGTTGCACCATTTTTGGACTTCTTCAGGCGCAACGGACGGTTTGCGCTGATCATTCTGTTATTCATTGCACTCTACAAGATGAGTGACATTGTCATGGGTATTATGGCGAATCCGTTCTATCTAGACATGGGGTACAGTAAGTCGGAGATCGCCAGCGTCGCGAAGGTTTTTGGTTTCGCCATGTCTGTCATAGGGTCGTTTGTCTGTGGTGTGCTGGTGGTGCGCTACGGCATTTACCGACCATTGCTATTTGGTGCGGTCGCGGTGGCACTGACCAATCTGCTGTTCGCCATGCTAGCTGGTCTTAGGCCAGAGATAGTCCATCTGGCGTTGGTCATCAGTGCCGATAATCTATCGGGTGGAATTGCCACGACTGCTTTTGTTGCCTATCTATCCAGTCTAACAAATCGGGCCTACACGGCGACGCAATACGCCTTGTTCTCTTCGATCATGACGTTTCCTGGTAAGTTCATGAGCGGTTTCTCAGGCCTGGTGGTGGATGGCGCCGGTTACGGTGTGTTTTTTGTCGTTTCAGCGGGTTTGGGGCTACCAGCGATTGTCCTGGTCTTTGTCCTAATGGCTCACGAACGCAAACGAGTCAGGGTCGCCACTGAAACTGAGCCAACGTGACGCAGTCACTGCTTGAGACCGCGACGCCATCTGCCTCTAGTCGCCGACGTTGTCCCGCGGCGTTGGGGTTGGATATTCGTCCTGACGCGCTGACGACACGAAACCAGGGCAGGCGCGTATCCGGCGGTAGCCCTCTCAGTATTCGCCCCACCAGTCTTGCATGCGAAGGTGCTCCTGCCAGGCTTGCCAACTGTCCATAGGTGGCTACCCTGGCTTTGGGGATTTGGCTGATTAGGGTCAGAATCCGAGATTTCAGCTCGTCCTCGGTAAACACGACCTCATTTTCATCACTTTTTGGCCACTTTTTCACGGCTGGGGTTGAAACCAGAAAAACCGACCCTATTATTAGCACTCCGCGAGGGAGAGTGCTAATGCCCCAAAGGAGAGGTCTTTCACAAGATCAGACTCACGGGGTGTCTTGCAACGCTTGTTCAACTAAAAGCATGAAGGGAGATGAGGGAGACGATGAGTATCCGACCTTTGCAAGATCGTGTGGTAGTACGCCGCCTGGAAGAAGAGACCAAGTCTGCTGGTGGGATTGTAATCCCTGACTCAGCGACTGAGAAACCTTCCCAAGGTGAGGTACTGGCTGTAGGTCCTGGTAAAAAACTTGATAACGGCTCGGTTCAGGAAGTGGACCTGAAAGTCGGTGACAAGATTCTGTTTGGTCAGTACGCCGGTAGCACCGTGAAGATGGAGGGCGAAGAGCTGCTCATCATGACGGAAAGCGAAGTTTTTGGCGTGATTGAATAACCAAGCCTGGCTACTACTAATTGAGGAATAAATATGACTGCTAAAGATGTGAAGTTCGGTGATCCCGCCCGCCAGCGCATGGTTGAGGGTGTAAACATCCTCGCGGACGCTGTGAAGGTGACGCTTGGGCCCAAAGGCCGAAACGTGGTCCTGGACAAGTCTTTTGGTGCACCGACGGTGACCAAAGATGGTGTTTCAGTGGCGAAGGAAGTCGAGCTGAAAGACAAGTTCGAAAATATGGGTGCACAGATGGTGAAGGAAGTCGCTTCCCAGACCTCTGACGTCGCAGGTGACGGCACTACAACAGCAACGGTGCTGGCTCAGTCGATTTTGAACGAAGGGCTGAAGGCGGTTGCAGCGGGCATGAACCCGATGGACCTGAAGCGCGGAATCGATAAGGCAGTGGCGGCTGCGGTTGCAGAAGTTGAGAAACTGGCACAACCCTGTGCTGATTCAACAGCCATCGCTCAGGTCGGCAGTGTCTCGGCCAATAGCGATACAGCCGTTGGCGATATCATCGCCGAAGCTATGGACAAGGTGGGTAAAGAAGGTGTGATCACTGTTGAAGAAGGCAGCGGGCTGGAAAACGAACTCGATGTCGTTGAAGGCATGCAATTCGATCGTGGTTACCTGTCTCCTTACTTTATCAATAATCAGGAGAACATGAGCGCTGATCTTGAAGATCCGTTTATCCTCCTGCACGACAAGAAGATCTCTAATATTCGTGAAATGTTGCCAATTCTGGAAGCCGTCGCAAAAGCTGGTAAGCCGTTGATGGTGATCGCAGAAGATATTGAAGGTGAAGCTCTGGCGACACTGGTTGTCAACAACATGCGAGGTATCGTCAAAGTTGCGGCTGCGAAAGCACCTGGCTTTGGTGATCGGCGTAAAGAAATGCTGCAGGACATCGCCATTCTGACGGGTGGTACGGTCATCTCCGAGGAAGTGGGCCTGTCCCTAGAAGGCGCCACGCTTGATGACCTGGGGAGCGCTAAGCGTATTAATCTGACCAAGGAAAACACGACCATCGTTGATGGTTCCGGTGAATCCAATGACATCGAAGCCCGAGTCAACCAGATTCGTGCACAGATAGAAGAAACCAGTTCAGACTATGATCGTGAGAAGCTGCAGGAACGCGTTGCCAAGTTGGCTGGCGGTGTTGCCGTGATCAAGGTCGGTGCTGCGACTGAAGTTGAGATGAAAGAGAAGAAAGCCCGCGTTGAAGACGCGTTGCACTCAACCCGGGCGGCTGTCGAAGAAGGTATCGTGCCTGGTGGTGGTGTTGCGCTGATTCGTGCACTCCAGTCCATTGATGGACTGACCGGTGACAATGAAGATCAGAACGTCGGCATCAACCTCGCCTTGCGCGCCATGGAAGGTCCGATGCGTCAGATCGTTGCCAACGCTGGTGATGAACCTGCGGTTGTTGTTGACAAGGTCAAGGGCCTTTCTGGCAACGAAGGTTACAATGCTGCTAATGGTGAGTATGGCGACATGCTGGCGTTCGGACTGCCGGATCCCGCAAAGGTTACGCGCACCGCCTTACAGGCGGCTGCTTCTGTGGCCGGTCTCATGATCACAACTGAGTGTATGATCACCGAGGTTGAAGAGGATGCACCTCCCGCACCTGCCATGCCTGACATGGGTGGCATGGGCGGCATGATGTAAATTCCTCGATCAGCTTGGGTTGATTCGAACCAATGTGAAAGGCCTCGCTATAACGGGGCCTTTTTTTTGCGTTTTGCAGTCGCTTCGCGACAGGTATGGGAGCTGAGGTCTCGGTTTTCGACAGTCAGCCCCGACAGAAGGGGCTCCCTGCATCCTCACTTCTGGTGTGATGGGTTCCAGGTCGCTGGAAGCGCTGACAGCACTTGATTTGAGGTCTGAGAGATCGTTACGAGGGGCCCCTCGAGTAGTCAGATCGATTGGTCCTAAACTGCGAGATCAGGAGAGACTCAGGCCGCGTGCGCGCGCGTTCAAACGGGTATTCGCGGTCGTCTGGCAACGTCAGTCCGTTGCGATTACTGTGGTGGACTAATGCGGCGTCTTCAGTGTGGCTGTTCACGTAGTCGTAACGGTCTGAGATACCGACACGCCAGGGACCTTATTCAATACCAACCTCCACCCTGCTGTGGGTGAATGTGGTGTCCCCTGGGGTAAAAATACTGTCGAACTCCTCCACGAAACGGGTAATGGCCGGAACCCAACTGAACGCCCACAGATCGATATCTCAACAAATACCAAGATTTTGATCTGCATTCACTGCCCACGGAGAGATAAGCAGGCAGGCCGCCCATCGGAGCTGGATCGCCGAAGTTCGATTTGCCATGGACATCAAACCGTGTACTGACCGCCCAGAATACGGAGGCTGCCTTGGTTTTTGTAAAGTTCAGGTGCTATGATCTTATGGGTACGCTAGGTGAAAGCGCCTGTGCAATATAACAACACCACGAGGGGGTATCATGGAATTGTTAACCGCAAATGGCATTGACTATCTTTTCCGCTGGGGACACGTTCTCGCCGGCATTACCTGGATTGGTCTGCTGTATTATTTCAATTTCGTTCAGACAGAGTATTTCAAGGAAGCTGAAGATGCGCACCGGTCCGGTGCCATTCAGAAGTTAGTCCCTCGTGCACTCTGGTGGTTCCGCTGGGGCGCCATGCTCACCTTCTTGACGGGTTTGGTATTGCTCTATAACCGCCATGCCGGTCTGACGCTTGATATTACCATCGGTGCACTACTTGGCACCCTGATGTTCCTAAATGTATGGTTGATCATCTGGCCCAATCAGAAGATTGTTATTGCGTCTGCACAACAGGTGGCAGGCGGTGGTGAGGCTCTGCCTGAAGCGGCTGGAGCTGCGCCAAAGGCAGCGCTCGCATCACGCACGAATACCATGTTCTCAGTACCGATGCTCTATTTCATGGGGTCGTCAGCGCACCTGCCAACGGGGTTCCTATCCGATAGCACGATGGTTGGTGTGGGTATTGCTGCTGTGATCGTATTTGCACTTGAAGGCAATGGCGTGTTGGGCAAGCAGGGTCCGCTGACCTCGGTAGGAGGTGTGATCACCTGTGGATTTGTGCTGACTGCCGTACTCTACGGCGCCCTCGCATTTCTGTAGACATAATTTGGACAGGACAGTAATTTGACTGTCTTGACCATTAGAAAGGGCTCCGTACGGGGCCCTTTTTTGTTGGTTGCTGCGCTTTGTGGTTCTGTTTCGGATGAACGATGAGTAAAGACGATACGCGAATTCCTACGATCGCTCCGCACCAGGATGATGTGGTTCAACGACAAAAGGCCATCCGTCCCGGAGTGGCGCGCCAGAGTAGCTTCAACGGCCTTCTCGTTTTTGTGATTGTGGTGATGGCGATCATGATGGGTATTGGCGGGTACACGTTGTGGCAGGTTCAGCAGAAACTTGAAACGGCGAATGTTCTTTTGGCACGTGGGCAGGAAAATGTGAAGGCTCTGGATGAACGACTGGCAGCCACCGGTACTGATGTGTCCAAGACGCTGCGGAAGATGCAGGATGAGATCAAAACGAACTTCTCTGAAATCGATAAACTCTGGGCAGTATCTTATCGTACCAACCGGCTAGACATTGCCACTAACAAGAACGACATCGGGGAGCAGACCCGGAGAGTCTCACATCTCGATGATCAGATGGCTATGTTGTTGAACTCGGTGTCCGATGCCAGTGTGCGAATCAGCACTGTCGCAGATGACATGGTGGAAATTCAGCAATCGCTAGCGGACGAGAACGCGGAGGTTCTGACGGAAGTTGCGTTGGTCAGAGGACAAGTGCAGGACGTTGCGGACATTCTGGGGGCCAATCAGCGGGCTCTGTCGGCCATCAATCAGCGGCTCGATGATTTCGATGCTGCGGTGGAATCTATCAACCGATTCCGCTCGCAGTTGAACGAAAGAATGGTGGAACTCGAAAGATCTGCAGCCGATTGATAGCCCGTAGGGTTATTCCCACTGTGCCAATACGTTGTAGGCGACTTCCCGCCCCCGATAGCGGATTACAACGCCTGTACTTGTGATGCTGACGATATCTACGCCTATTCTTGGTGTGTCACCTTCCCGAAAGACGCGACCATCGATCATGACCGAGCTCACCTTGGGGTCATCCGCGTAGAGATGGCTGGTGAATGTTAGCGACGCCAGCAACTGATCGATATCATTGGTTTGTATGGACGGTCGAATAGTGACGGCTTCATCATTATGCCCCGTGTCGTTGGGTTCCATTTGAGCTGTGTTTCTGGAGGCAATGGCAGGTGTCGGGATCGTCGCGGTAGCAGGTTCTCCTGCAGTAGGTACAATCGTGATTGTGCCGGATTCCAGCGGCGTTGATGAGATGTTGTTGTCGACCAGATCGCGTCCAAAAGTGAGATATCCCAGTAATACAGCGTTGCACACAAGGATAAGTACAAGACCCGCAAGCCAGGGATTTGATCGTCGTTGCGTGCGGGATCGTTGCACGGGAGTCAGTGCACCGATGTCTCGAGGCTGACGTTCCTCTTCCGACTTCCTTAACGCATCCAGGATATAGGACATCAGGAATCACCAGCCGACTTGGCGGTCATGGCTTCGTCCAGGCTTTGGAAATCGACGGCAGACTCGTTGGCCAGTAAGATCAGTGTCTGAACGCCGATGAGTCCGTCTGGTTTCAAGCCATGGGTGAGTTGGAATCGCCTCACAGCCTGTACAAGCGGGTCGTCGTAACTTGAGATGTTCTCACTCGTAGCGTCGTCTACCTGCAGCCTCGATCGCACATCGATTAGTACGGGATGACGATCGCCGGGTCTGATGACCCGTTGATAGGTTCCCGGGGGTTGCCACAATAAAGTGAACTCTCCATTCCAATGCTGAAGGAATTTGTCAGACCTCACCTGTCTTCCATCGGAGAGCAACACGTTATCTGTGAGACCTGTAATGACCAGATGACGAGTTTCATTGGCTGCGTTGTCGACACGCACCACCACGGGTCGATTCAAGCGCCGAACCTGATCCAGTGTTCCGACCATGGACACGCATTTGAACCGTTGAAGTTCGTCGCAGTCCCCGCTGTTGTTGACAGTATTGGTATAATTGCTGAATAACATCGCAAAGGCAGCGCGTTCACTTCTATAGTCTCCAAAGAAGGGGTTGGAGAATCTGGTCTGCACCTTTTCCTCTTCGGCCGATGGGGATGGGCCCGTGCTTACCTGCGGGTCGACTTTTGTTGGTAATCGGATGGCCTCCAGGGCCTTTGTGTTATCCGATGCTTCTGTATGTCTTGGTGCTGTGGCGATGTCTTGAGCCGGCGTGGTGTGCGGCCCACTGGACTGCGTGGATATTGACCAGGCGTAAGCGCCGAGGCTTAGGACGATCATAGTAGCAACCGCAGCGAAGGGTACGATCCATGGTGAACGGTCAGGCATACCAAGTACTTCCTCGGCAGCATGTAGCACGGTCGTCACATCGACTGATAATTTCTCCTGAACGTAGGTACCGAGCAACGCCCTATCACAGATCAGATTTACCAATCGGGGTATCCCGCCGGTGAGTCGATAGATCCGACGCAGGCTGGCTGGTGAAAAGACCTGTCCGCGACCCCCGGCAAGCCGCAACCGATGCGCTACGTACTCCGGAAGTTCGTCGCTGCTGAGGCCATCCAGGTGATACCTTGCTGTGACACGTTGTAGTAACTGCCTTAGTGAGGGCTGTGACAGGAGTTCCAGGAGTTCTGGCTGACCAAGCAGTACCACCTGGAGTAGTTTGCGTTGATGGGTTTCAAGATTCGTCAAAAGTCTCAGCTGCTCGAGTACATCGGGATCCATATTCTGTGCTTCATCAATAATGACCACCGTCTTGCGATCCGCTTCGTTGGCTGCGAGCAGAAAGTGATTTAGCGGATCGATCATCTGCTTGATACTAGCGTCGTCAGGGTATTCGACGTTCAATTCATCGCAAATCGTGGCGAGCAGTTCCGCTGCGCTGACCCTGGGATTCAACACGAAGGCAACGTTGATGCGCTCTGGCAGTTGCCCGACCAAATGTCGACACAGGGTCGTCTTACCTGTTCCGACCTCGCCGCTGATCAGGACAAAGCCACCGTCCGTATTCACGCCATACAACAGATGCGCCAGGGCTTCACGATGGCGATCACTCATGTAGAGATAGTCCGGATTGGGCGCAATAGAAAAGGGCGCTTCACTGAATCCGAAATAGTCGAGGTATTCGTTGTATAGGCTCACAGGTCGAGTATATTCCATCTCATCCCACCCGCGCTCCCGTTGAGGTGATTAGAATCTGATGAAGTCATTGTTGGGTCGGTTACTTGCCGTGTCGATGCTGGTTTTCGTGACGGCTTGTAGTTCAGTCAGTTACTACACGCAGGCGGTCGTTGGTCAGTTGTCAATCCTCAGCAAACGCAAGTCGCTGGAACGACTGATCGCCGATGAAGCGACCCACGAGACCCTGCGAAACCGGCTCCAGTTCATCCAATCTGTCCTGGCGTTTGCAGATGATAATGGCTTGCCAGTGAATGGTGCCTATAGCGCTTATGTGGACACGGGCCGTGCATACGTGGTCTGGAACGTTTTCGCGGCACCCACTTTTTCCACTGAGTTAAAACGTTTCTGCTACCCCATGGTGGGGTGTCTGGCCTACAAGGGATTTTTTGCGGAACAAGCTGCGAGAGACTATGCACAATCGCTGGCTGATGAAGAGATGGACGTTTACGTTGGCGGGGTGGCGGCGTATTCAACGCTGGGTTGGTTTGATGATCCTGTCTTGAACACATTCATTGCTCGATCTGACGAACGCCTTGCGGCATTGCTGTTCCATGAACTGGCACACAGAGTGGTGTTTGTGAAAGGAGATACCCAGTTCAATGAAAGTTTTGCGACCACCGTGGAGAGAACGTTACTCAGACAATGGCTGACTGAACGAGGTCAGCCATCGGTGTTTGATGCCTACCTTGAGGATGAAGCTAAGTGGCAGCAGACCGTCGCGCTCATCACCAAAGCGCGAAGTGCACTGGCCGAGATCTATGCCTCCGACGAGAAGGCTTCTGTTCGCCGGACGTCGAAACATGAGAGGCTTCAGCAGCTTCAGGACGAATACGCCGAATTGGAGCAGACCTGGGTAACGCAAGGTCCCTATGCGGGGTGGATGGCTCAGCCAATCAACAATGCACAGCTAGGTACGGTAGCGATCTACCACGAACTGGTCCCTCAGTTTGAGGCTCTCCTTGCGACAAGTGGCAACTTACGCGCGTTTCTGGAAGAGGTGAAGGTGCTCGCGAAGCAGTCCAATGAAGTACGCGAACAACGTTTGATGGCGGAAGCAGAATCGTTGTGAAGAGCGCGTTTAGGCGCGTCCGACAACAAATCCACCATCGATCGCCGATTGACCGGACTCATTCAGTACGGAAAAATGTACGACGCGCTCGCCATCGCTGTCATTGACCTGATGACAGACCACCTGGATATCGGTATTCATAAACACCATGGCGCGAAGCTGGCCACCCAGCCGCGTGATACAGCGTGCGTCACCATCAAAACAATGATCAACAACTGATGACAGGGCTATGGCTTTCGTGGCGCTGCCATGCAGTATGATGTCTGGTAGTCCTGCGGCCAATGCAACACTGCGTTCGGTATGAATGGGGTTATAGATACGAGCGCATTCCGTGTACTGCTGTCCTGCGTGCAAGGGGACATGGACCTCGTGTGTCCACTCCGGTTGGCCGTCAATATTGGGCGCGAAATCAGGTTCAGGCACGTCATCCTCAACACGGACATCGTCCCCATCGAGTGTTGCGCCACGAGTAATGCCGTTGTAGTCGAGGATGGCAATAATCCCACCATGGGTGTCGCTCAAGGTATAGCGCTCCACACTATAAACCCCCGGTGGTATCTGCTGTCTGGCCACCAGTCGCCCTTGGGTCGTCACTGCTTCGCCGGATTGGAACGGGCGCACAATCCTGAGATCTGTGTGTGCGTGAACGCCAAACGGCGCGGCGCGCATGTTGGTGGGTTGGCCGGGGCGAAACCGACTTTTCCACTGAAGTGAGAAAACGATACCCGGATGAACATTCAAGCCGCCTGCGCGGGTGTCGTCGAAGTAAGCCTCGTTCTCGTCATTGATGCTGGTTGCGTAGGCCATGACTAGGCGGGCGTCGAGTAAGGTGGTGGTGGCAACCGTATGAGTGCCAACCTCGGTCGTGGTGATTGTCCCTGGTCCTGTTCCCGACATCGTGTTTCTCCGAAGTGGTTCTGCTCGTGCCAGGCTGCTAGCTGAACAATATGAGGCAGATCAGGCTGATGATAAACGCACCGATCAGATTTAGAGCCGCACCTTCTCGCGCCATGGTGCTGGTGGTGAATCTACCGGTACTGAACACTGCCGTGTTGGGGGCAGTTGCCACCGGTAACATGAACGCACAGCTAGCACTCATAGCTGCAGGCACCATCATCAGTGCCGGCTCAATATCAGCAGCGAGCGCCGCAGCCGCAAGAATCGGCATCATCAGAGCGGTCGTTGCGGTGTTACTCGTGATTTCTGTCAGGAACGTGATGGTCAGACAGATTACTGCAATCATCAACAGTAGCGGCCAGTCCGCAATACCCGCGAGTGCATCGCCCAGCGCTTGGGACAGCCCGGATTCGCCGAAAGCGTTTGCCAGTGCAATGCCTGCTCCAAACAGGATCAGCATGCCCCAGGGAATCTTGTTGGCGGTTTCCCAATCAAGCAGGCGTCCGCCTTTCCCATTGGGAATTAGGAACATGGCAACCACAGCCAGTAACGCAACACTCGCATCATTCGCTGTAGGCAGATCTAGCCAGGTGGACCAGCCACCAAACGGTTCTTTGCGCGTGATCCAGGCGAGTGCCGTTAGCGCAAAAACAATGAACACCCTCGTTTCATAGGCCTGCCAACGTCCAACCGATGGGACTTCCACAGCGCCCTGGTAGTTGAGTCTGCGGGTCAGCCAGATGGCTATGAGGGGCACCAATACGATGACGACAGGAACGCCCCAGGCCATCCACGTCAAAAACTCGACATCGGTGCCGGTGGCTCGCTGGTAGGCGTCTCTGAAGACCACGTTTGGCGGTGTTCCGATTGGTGTTCCGATGCCGCCGACACTGGCGGCATAGGCAATGCCCAGCAACAAGGGCGTGGCGAGTGCCTTGTCGGGTGAGCGTTCAAGCACCGCCAGAGCGACGGGTAACAACATCAGCGTGGTGGCGGTATTGGAGATCCACATCGAAAGTACGGCCGATGCCGACATAAAACCGAAGACGAGGCGTCGGCTGCTACTACCGCCCACCAAGGAGACCATGCCCAATGCGACACGACGGTGTGCACCACTGGCGGCCATGGCGGTCGAGAGGATAAATCCACCGAGCAACAGCAAGATCAGCCAGTGACCATAAGATGCCCCAATCTGCGCAGGTGTGAGCACGCCTACTGCAGGCAGACCTGCTAACGGAATCATTGAGGTTGCCGGTATAGGGATCGCCTCGGTAATCCACCAGAATGCGGTCAAAGCGGCAATAGCACCTGTCCAGCATGCTGGGCTTTCCCAACCATTCAGCGATAGCAGATACGCGACGACCGCACTGAAAACAGGACCTAAAATAGCAAGTAGTACTTTGTGATTTTCAAACATCGTGGTTCCCCAATGTCGAGCCGGAGTATACATGGGCGTGTGGCTGACAGCGCAACCAGCAGAGGCTGCTGGTAGACGTTGAACCGCTGTGTGATCATCGAACCATGTGGATTTCTTCAAAACCCATGGTCGCGCCCGTGTTCGGACCTTCCCGATGAGTCCCGTGAGGATGGCCGAATGAGCGCCAGTTTTTTCTGGTACGACCTTGAAACCAGTGGTACTCATCCCGGGCGTGACCGGGTGCTGCAGTTTGCCGGTGTCAGGACAGACACGAACCTGGAGTCCATCGATGCACCGGTGAATTTGTTCTGCTTCCCCGGTGACGACCTCATTCCTGAGCCTGGTGCGATTGCCACCACAGGTCTTCGAATGTCTGAACTGATCCATAAGGGCATGAACGAAACGACTTTCTTTGCGGCGATTGCACGTGAATTCGAAGTGCCTGGGACCTGCGTCATCGGGTTTAACAGTATTCGATTTGATGATGAATTCACCCGGTATGGATTTTACAGGAATTTCATCGATCCCTATGCCCGCGAGTGGCGTAACGGTAACTCGAGGTGGGATGTCATTGACCTGTTCCGGATGGCCAGGGCTTTGCGACCGGATGGTGTCGTTTGGCCCGACAATGACGATGGTTCCCCGGATTTTCGCCTCGAATATCTGGCAGCAGCGAACCAGATAAGCCATGGGGACGCGCATGATGCGGTCACCGATGTGCTGCACACCGTCGCAATGGCTCGCCTGGTTCGGCGGGCGCAGCCCAAGCTATTTGATTTCATGTTTCGTCTTCGTGATAAGCATGCGGTTTCGAAAATCATCTATCCACTTCGAAAAGAGCCTGTTGTTCACGTCTCGTCGATTTATTCAGGGCAACAGTCGAACCTCAGTGTGGTCATGCCGCTCTGTGCGCATCCTGACAATAGAAATGGTGTCTTGTGTTACGACTTGAGAGTAGATCCGGCGTCATTCATGACACTTTCTGCCGAGGAAATTCGTGATCGCATCTTCACACCAAGAATCGACCTTGAAGCAAACGGCTGGATACGATTGCCGATCAAAACCGTGCATCTGAACCGATGTCCGGCATTGTCACCACTCACCACGCTCCGACGGCATGATGCTGAACGAATCGGCCTCGATCTTGATCAAATTGCAGCCCATGCCACCCAATTGCAGTCAGACACAGCTGATGCGCTGGTTACGTCCGTTCAACTGGCGTTTTCGCCTCGGGAGTTTGATCCGGTGACGGACCCGGATCGCATGCTGTATGGTGGTGGTTTCTTCTCTGATGGTGATCGGGCAAAGATGCAGGAACTCCGTGGCATGGACCCGATGACGCTGGCGGCTGGTACGCCGCCTTTTGACGACCCCCGCCTGCCGCAAATGGTGTTCCGTTACCGTGCACGCAACTTCCCAGAGACACTCTCTACTGAGGATCGGGCGCGTTGGGATGACTATCGGAACCACCAGTTCGGTACTGATGACCGACTGCAGAACGTGATTACCGACACGGAGCATCGTCTTCAGAATGCTCCAAACGAAGCGCTCTCGGATCTCCTCGGATACCTCAGGACGCTGGCGGTTTCGCGGTGAGGGAGACCAGTACCTCAGAAAGCTGCATTCAATTTTCCGGTGTCACCAAATCCTGGGGTGAGACGGAAGTGTTGCACGGCATTGACCTCGCACTGCCATCAGAGACGGTGACTGCGTTGGTTGGAGAGAGCGGTAGTGGCAAGTCAACACTGCTCCAGATCGCCAACGGATTGCTTCGTCCGGACCGGGGAGAGGTGAGTGTCCTTGGTTCGCCTATTGACTATCACAACCTGCCCGAATTGAGACGCAGGATGGGTTTTGCGGTTCAGGGTGGCGGGTTGTTTCCGCATATGACCGTGTTCGATAACATCTCGCTGGTTGCGCGCCTTGAGGGCTGGTCAGAGGCCAAACTGTCTGAGCGGGTCGAAGAATTGTTTGCGTTGTTCTCGCTCCAGGGTGAACTGGCAGATCGTTATCCGCATGAATTGTCCGGCGGACAGCAACAGCGTGTTAGTCTGTCTCGCTCGATCATGCTGGCCCCAGCGCTGCTTCTACTGGATGAACCGTTCTCGGCTCTCGACCCGATCACGCGTGCATCCATTCATGAAGATTTCAACGCGCTCCGTAGCGCGACGAACTCCACAGTGCTGGTGACTCACGATATGGCGGAAGCGGTTCGTCTTGCTGACTACCTGGTCGTTTTGCGAGAAGGGCGCGTGATGCAGGAGGGGGATGTTGGCTCCGTCCGTTCTGCGCCAACCGATGAGTATGTCTCACACCTGTTTGAGGTCTTGGCGTGAAGCGGTTGATGCACGCTGTCGTCGCAACCAGCACGTTGCTGACGCTCAGTCTGTCGATGGCCGCACGCGCAGAACCCATTGTGATCGGCAGCAAGAATTTCAATGAGAGTTACGTGCTCGCGGAAATCATGGCTCAGCTGCTGGAGTCAAAAGGATTCGAAGTTGATCGTCGCACTGGGCTTGGCGGGACCACAATCTGTTACGAGGCATTGAAGTCCGGTGAGATCGATGTCTACGCAGAGTACACCGGGACACTCAGCCAGGTCATTCTGAAAACGGGTGCGCTCGCGCCAACCCTGGAGGAGCTGAATGCCGGTTTGGCTCCGGACGACCTGTCTGTTTTGCCCTCGCTCGGTTTCAACAATACCTATGCCATCACGCTGAAGGCGACATTGGCAGAGTCCTTGGGGCTGACAAAGGTGTCGCAACTGCCAGGGCAGGACTTCGAGGTTGCCGTCAGTCATGAGTTTCTGAATCGGGAAGATGGTTGGCCTGGTCTCGCGGCGAAGTATGGGCTCGATCAACAACCCACGGGTATCGAGCATGGGCTTGCCTATCAAGCCATCAATGAGGGGAAAATTGATATTACTGATGCCTACTCCACGGACGGTGATCTGGAACGATATGGATTGACGACCCTCGCCGATGACAAAGGATACTTTCCACAGTATTTCGCCGTTCCGTTTATTCGTAACGATCTTCCGCCAGAAGTGATCGCAGCGTTACGTCAGTTGGCTGGCGCTTTCGATGATGCATCCATGCGGGCACTGAACGCCCGGGTGGTGGTCGATGGCGATGATTTTGTAACCGTCGCGAGAGGCTTCCTTGTTAACAGTGGACTAGTGAGTGAGCAGGTCACCATTCATATGCCCGAAACATGGCAGCTGATCCTGACAGACACGACTAATCATCTGGTTCTGACCGGAATTGCGGTTTTCGTAGGCTGCGCCATTGGTATTCCGTTGGGAGTTATTGTGTTTCCGAACCCGGGGGCATCAAGAGCTGTGTTATATGTGGCAGGATTGATGCAGACGATACCGTCGCTAGCATTGCTGGCATTGATGATTCCCTTGTTCGGACTGGGTACAGTTCCAGCAATCATTGCGCTGACTCTGTACTCACTGCTGCCGATCCTGAGGAATACGATCACCGCGCTTATCACCATCGACCCGGAACTGAAGCGTGTCTCTTTGGCGATTGGACTCAACCCCGCACAGCAACTCCGCCACGTGCTGTTGCCTATGGCACTACCCAATATTCTCTCGGGTATCAAAACTGCAACGGTGATCGCGATTGGTACGGCCACGTTGGCAGCTTTTGTGGGTGCCGGCGGCCTGGGAGAGCCTATTGTGACAGGGTTATCGCTGAACGACATGTCGCTCATTCTGCGTGGTGCGATCCCAGCCGCATTGCTCGCGATCGTCGCCGAGTTCCTGTTCGACAGGCTTGAGAAGTCTCTGGTACCGGCTCATATGCTGTCCGGCAAATTGCCCGAGTAGCAGTATGCCAGGCCTTCGTTCAGACCTTGGCAAATTCTAGCGACCGACAGTACTCGATAAACTCGATGCCACTCCGTGAGAGCGGTTTATCCTTCGTGAGGAAGATGCCTCAGATCAATGGGATCCGGTCGAAGGCGATTTCGTCCAGTGTCACCGGTGAGTTGTTGTTTGCCATCGCCCGACATCAAACGATGATCGAGACACGTCATGGCACGCTCTTGCCTGAGGAGGTACAGCCGCAGAAATAGATCGGTGACCTCCCAGACGGTGCCAAAGGCGTCCCGTAAGTTGGTATCTGCAGGTCGTTCCACGGGGTCTTCGAGGTGCGAGTCGATTGGTGGTACTTGCCGCAACAAGCCAGGGGCATCAGCACGGAAGCATCGGTCGGTTCTCCCGATGCAGTGTCTTCGTATATCAACGAGCTGCTGCGCGAGAAGCGGAACCTGATGGGGATGGGATATCGTGAATATCGCACGGTGGATCCCCGCGCTCTGATCCTGAAATCCATTGCAATCGAGCTTTGTGAAGGCACAGACAACAAGGCGCTCGGCAACACGCTGGCCGCTATCGACGATCAGTTTTCTGTGCTGATGGCAAATCGTGGCAAGGATATCCATGCCAATGTTGAGCTGTACAAAGGTGCGATGTTTCTGGCCTTGGTAATGCCGGGGCTGTATGGGTCCGCTGGCAATCTACCTGGAGGCGAAGGCGGGAAACCGTTTGATTCAGCCACACGCGATGTATCGTCGTCCTTTGCTACGCTCGTACCGCCATTGAGGAGCCGTCTAAAGAGCCCCAGGCGTCCCTTTGTCCTTGTAGAACTGGAGCAACGCTTTGTACAACGCATGTGCATCGTCGCGTCCCGCGAGTTCCCTGATCGAGTGCATGGCGAAGGTCGGTACGCCTACATCGATTGTCCGGACACCAATTTCTTTGGCGGTGATCGGCCCAATGGTCGAACCACAGGCCATGTCCGAACGAACGGTGAAGGCCTGACATCCGACCTTCGCCCGACGACACAGCTCGCGAAAGTATCCTGCTGTTTCGCTGTTGGTGGCATAACGCTGGTTGGCGTTGATTTTGATTACGGGACCATCGTTGATCAGCGGGCCATGATTGCGGTCGTGTTTGGCGGCATAGTTCGGGTGGATACCGTGAGCGTTGTCTGTCGAGATCATGAACGAGTTTGCAATGGTGCGATAGTAGGACTCGGGATCCGGTAAAATCCGGGAAAGGACCGATCCTAGGAAAGGCCCCTCCGCGCCTTCTGCAGACGCACTGCCAACTTCTTCATGATCATTGCAAACCAGCACGCTGGTGAACTGGTCACCTGCGTCGAGCAGACTGACGAGGCCTGTATAGCAGCTAAGGAGGTTATCCAGTCTAGCACTGGCGATGAACTCATCTTCTATGCCCGTCAGTGCGGGAGCGTGGGTGTCGTAGAACGACAACTCGTGACCAAGAAGTGAGATCTTTCGACGCCGGCCTTTGTTCAGCTCCGCTGTGAGAAGATCATCAAATGTGATTCCTTTTTTGGCACGCATCAATATAGGCGGAATGTCCGTTTGTGGATTGATCTTCTGTCCATCGTTCACGCCTCGGTTGAGATGGATCGCAAGGCTCGGGATCGTAGCGATTGGCGATTTAAAGTCGATCAGTTCGTTGACGATACCTTCGGTTGTCTTGATCGTGACGCGCCCGGCAAGTGACAGGTCTCGGTCGAACCAAGGATTTAAGAGAACGCCACCATAGACCTCCACACTCAGATGCAGATAACCGGCCGTCGTCAGATCGGGATTGGGTTTCAGTCTAAGGCAGGGGCTATCCGTATGTGCGCCGACCATCCGGACACCAGTTTCGGTAATCGGTTGTTTGCCAACGATGAAGGCGACGATCGAAGAGCCATTGCGACAGACGAAATAGCGTCCGGCATTGATGTCCCAGAGGTCCCTCTCATCAAGCTCTGTGAATCCGGCGTCAGACAGGATCGAAGACATATTGGCGACGGCGTGAAACGGAGTAGGGCTTGCGTCAATAAACGAAAGTAGTCCGTCAACAAAGGATTGTTTGTTCATGTTGGTCATACTTGTGGTAATGCGATTTGACAGTGTCAGTGTAACAACTAAGATGGCCGGCCTTAAGTTGACCGGTCAATTGACAAGAAATTGGAGATAATAGAAGAGAGAACAACGTGACCTTCAAACTCATTCACAATACGCACAACATGATGATGCCGATGGGACGTGCCACCCGCTGACTTTCCCGTATCTTTCGGAAGGTGGCCAGCCTTCCGGGAGAATTCGTTCAAAAAAAATGATTTGAGACTCCAGGTGGGCACACCGCCCGCGAAGCGATCCAATGATCCCAAAAAGGAGCTAGATATTAACAACCACTACATTACGACCCCAGTCTGCTGCGCCATTATTGAGCCCCATCTGGGCTATTCATGATGGAATTATATTGGACGCAAATCATGGGGATCACGTACCGATTCGAGACCCGTGTTTGCACGCCTCTCCTGATTCACTTATGTTCATAACATCACAGCAGGACCCACCATGACTGGATTTACCTCCAAAATTTTGCACGCAGATCGGCGCGGTCGCATCGAACATGGTTCGATCCATAAACCCGTTCATACCGCTGTCACGTATGCCTATGATGATGCCCACGATCTGGCGGCTGTCTTCCAGGGCGATCAGCCTGGGTATACCTATGGTCGACAGGTCAATCCAACGGTGACGGCGCTTGCGGACAAGGTGACATTAATGGAGCAGGGGGTGGCCACGGCGGCGTTCGGAACCGGTATGGCGGCGATCGGGACCACCTTTTTTTCACTTCTTCGAGCCGGTGATCATGTGGTGGCATCCTCGTTCCTGTTCGGAAACACTAACAGCCTGTTCAACTCGTTTGCCGAGCACGGTATCGAGGTCACATTCGTCGATGCTACCAGCACAGATGCGGTGGCGGATGCGGTTAAGGGCTCGACTAAGCTTGTGTTTGTGGAGACGATTTCAAATCCACGAACACAGGTCACGGATCTTGTGGGCATAGGACAGCTCTGCCGGGATCGGGGACTGATCTATATCGTCGACAATACCATGACGACCCCTTACCTGTTTCAGCCGAAGAATGTGGATGCATCCCTGATCATCAATTCGCTCACCAAGTACATCGGGGGGCACGGCAATGCATTGGGTGGTGCTGTGACTGAAGCCGGCAACTTCGACTGGTCCACGTTTCCCCATATCTACGATAATTATAAAAAGGGCGATCCTTCAGGCTGGGCGATTCAACAGATCAAGAAGAAGGGGATTCGGGATTTCGGCGCATCCCTCGGACCGGAGGCTGCGCATCACATTTCTGTCGGTTCCGATACGCTAGCATTACGTATGGAGCAGGCCTGCGCGAACGCACGCGTGATAACCGAGTATCTGAATGCCCATCCTGCGATCAAGAAGGTCTACTTTCCTGGCTTACCGGATCATCCTGAACATGAGCGAGCCAATGAGCTGTTCAGGTATCCTGGTGCTATCTTCAGTGTTGAACTGACTGAGATGGATTGCTTCGAGTTCCTGAACAAACTTGATCTGGTGATCTGCACCAGCAACCTTGGCGATACGCGATCACTCGGCATTCCGGTGGCCCACTCGATCTATTTTGAGATGGGGCCAGAACGACGCGCTTCGATGGGGATTGACGATTCTCTGGTTCGATTTTCTATTGGAATTGAAGATACGGATGACCTGCTGGCAGATTTTGAGCAGGCCTTACGCTAAAGTGGGCATGCCATTGATAGATCGTGAACCGCTGGCGCGGGAGATCAATCGTAACTGTCGTCTGACCGGTAAGTTCACGCTCCGATCCGGTCGCGAGGGGCTTGCCGCCGAAGGCATCAAGATGATCAGTCTGTTTAAACAGTCTGATCCAGAGGGCGTTTGAGCTTCTTCGAATCGATCTCAATCGACCTTTCCATCGACTCCTGGATCGACGATCAGCTTGCCCGGATGAGTCGGCCCGGCAACGAATCGGTAGGCTCTGCATTCCGGTAGGTCAGTTCCCCTCTAACCAATGTCGCAATGTATCCCTCGGTCTTCTGCTCAAGTCGTCCTGCACCGGATGGGAGGTCGTAAACCATCTTCGGCGCGCCGATTTTAAGATTGTCGAAATCGATGACGTTCAAATCTCCGCGCAGCCCAACCTTTAATTCACCCCGGTCCGTGAGTCCGACTGCGCGGGCCGTTTCACGTGTCTGGTTCCTGACCAGCGTTGGC
>MDTB01122985.1_pt1 | contig 32313 bp, 31 predicted proteins | sample 811161 | NCBI WGS metagenome assembly MDTB01 (sample SAMN05326650, study PRJNA326480) | marine metagenome | isolation source: seawater | place: Mediterranean Sea | collected 2009 | reverse complement strand
AAGAAGAAGCCTATTAAAAAGAAGGTTGATAAAGGATACCGTAAACTAAAGACTAAGGATGGCAACTTGATATATTTTGCTACTTCAATGATTCCTGGAACACCGATTCGGGATGCTATTTATGGACACCGTTTTCATGAATATACTGTAGGTAGCCCTAATGAAGAACTATTTTTTAAGGTTTGTAATGCTAGTAATAATAGTTCTCAGAATGTAGATACGTTATTTTATGATAATCCTGAACAATTTGAGAGTCATATGAATTGTCATGTTGATATTGATTCAAAAAATGTATGGGCAGAAAAGTATCAGTATGCACTTCATCGAGTAAAGCGTAACGAAGAGAAGCAGATTCAAGAGGATCTTGAATACACTGTCGTTAAGTAATAAAGTAACTTAAAAATAAAATAGTTTTATATACTATATCATGGTTTCTTTGTATTCTATTTTTTTTTTTCTATGCGCTAAGCAAAATGATAATTTTTATACTAGAAAAACAAATATTATAAATATAGACATGAATTATGCTGAATATTTAAAAAAACCTACTCATTATAGTACTGGTTTTGATATGCGTTTTAAACATGGTTCTATAGTTAGTGAACAAGAAAAAAGAGAATTAGAACAAATTAGTATAAATTTTAAAAAACAAAATCTACTTTTTCTACTAGAAAATAACGATATAAGTATATTTGAAAAAAAAGATTTGATTGAAAAATATAATATATTACATGAAAATTCTTATGTAAATATTTTTAATGGTGGATTATTGGATGATTGGGAATTTAATATCTAAATGAAAATAGTATAGAGTATATATGATTATATACTTTATAATGAATTTGTTACTTTGTTTTATATTAATGGTGTATTGTGCTAATGGGTACACGATAAAAAGATTAAGTCATACTCTCAGAATGAATGATGTCAGTAGATTATTGCCTTCTACACAAATCCAACAAACTTGGCAAAACGGTTTGGGAAAGCCATGGAGTTATGGTGATTTATTTGAGTTATCATCTACAAATGCGATCGATGCTTTGTCTATTACTAGTGATGGTAAAAATGCGATAGCTATTGATACCAATCATGTAAAAGAGGTAACCGCATCGAATCTACATTTGATAAAACTATTTCCTGAAAACGTTGATAGTCTTTTGCAAAGTTTAATAACCAATCATGTAAATGTAGATATTATAGATGTTCCCAAAAATGAATTATTTGAATTTTTTGGGAAAATTGGAGATGCTTTTTACAATGTTGCTATTTATTATTTCGTAATTTCGTTTGCGATTGCGATTATATCACGTTTTTCACAAAATTCCGGTATAGGACCCGGAAATTTAATGTCTCCATTAAACAATAACAATAAAAATAATTTAGTTGATGTAGAAAGTTTAAATACGACTTTTGCTGATGTGGCTGGTTGTGATGAAGCCAAGTTTGAATTAATGGAAGTCGTTGATTTTTTAAAAGATAAAGAAAAATACGAAATTGCGGGTGCAAAAATACCCAAAGGTGTTTTATTGGAAGGAAATCCTGGAACTGGTAAAACTCTTTTGGCACGTGCTGTTGCTGGTGAAGCAGGAGTACCTTTTTTAAGTGCAAGTGGATCTGAATTTATTGAATTGTATGTAGGTATAGGTGCATCAAGAGTTCGTAGTTTGTTTGAAAAAGCAAAAGAAAATTCACCATGTGTAGTATTTATAGATGAAATTGATGCAGTTGGTAGAAAGCGAGGTGCTGGCATTGCAGGAGGTAATGATGAACGTGAACAAACGCTAAATCAAATTTTGACAAATATGGATGGTTTTACAATTTCAGACGGCGTAGTGGTTATTGCTGCTACAAATAGAATCGATGTGTTGGATACTGCATTAACACGTCCTGGTAGATTTGATCGTAAAGTGAAAGTGGGTTTGCCTGACAGCGTGGGAAGAAAACGCATTTTTGATGTGCATTTTAAAAATAAGAAATTATCGAAAAATACAAATATGGATGAATTAGTTAGTTTAACGCCCGGATTTTCTGGAGCAGATATTGCGAATCTTGCAAATGAAGCCGCTATTTACTCAGTACGTACCAATAATACGGAAATTACTCAACAAAACATTTTAGACGCATATGAAAAAATAACCATTGGATTACCCTCAACTACTAGCGAACCCGACGAAAGTGAAGTTGAATTAGTAACATATCATGAAATAGGCCACGCCTTCATGGTTTCACTTTTCAAAGATATATTTGATTTACGAAAAATTACCATTAAAGAAAACAAAAATGGAGCGGGAGGATATACGTTATTTACGCCTAAGGAACGTTTTCAAAAGTATGCTACTAAAAGATCTATTCTTGCTAATTTAATTATTGCTTTGGGTGGGCGTGCTGCTGAAGTGTATTTATATCGTAAAAAGAATGCGAAAACAGAATATGATTCATATATTTTTGATAATTTTAAAGATTTAGATATTACTACAGGTGCTGTTGGTGATTTGAAGCAAGCAAACGAGTTGGCCCGTAAATATATTACCGAATATGGGTTTGGTGATAATCTATGTTATAATAAGGATAATAGTGAAAATGAACTACCTTTTTTGGGAGGTGACATTGGCAATAATGGAAATAAAATGAGTGATGTTAAAAAATGCGATATTGATACACAAACAGAATATTTAGTAAATTTTGCTTATCGAAAAGCTTTAGAATTAATCTATTCGAATGCAGATATTTTTGAGAAATTGGTATTAATGTTAAAAACAGACAAAACAATACAAGGTAATGATGTATACACATTGATGGAACGCGCAAAAAATCAAGTAATTGATATTTAATTCAATAAAAAAATATAATGATTATATAACTATAATTATTATGTATGATCAATCTATTCCTTTTACAGCATATGCATTAATTGGTGTAACAACTTTAATTGTAACATATTCAAATTTAATTTCAAAAAGTGATAACGGTGAAGAAGTATCAAATCAAGAAGATCAAGAAAATGATGTAAATTCAGTAACACCCGATGATCAATATGAACAAGAAGATAAAAAAGAATACAATACAGTAAATAATGTGCAAACTGCTGTTTCAAACCCTAATATTTCATCAAACGATATTTCGAATGTAAATAATAATGAACAACTAGTTGGAGGCAAAAAAAAAAGAAAAACACGCAATCGAAAAAAAAAGAATCGTAAAAGTAAACGCAAAATGAAATCAATAACAAAGCGAAAATATCTCCTTTTCTAACTCTTCGTATTCTTCCAATAACCGTTGTTTCTCTTGTAAACTATAAAATGACGTGTTTGTTAATTTTTCTTTTTTTGCTTCTCTGTTTTCACGTGGAACATGTTGTTTTAGTTCCCAGTATTGATTATCTGATTCATTATAAACCAAATGCATTATTTTTTTTTTCAAGATTCTATTTTCTACTACTTTTGCAAAAGTTGTATCATATAAACTTAATTTCAAGAATGCAAAATAATAGGGGTATCCATTTTCATTGATCTTTTTATACATATCAATGTAAAAGACCTTGCCTATTTGTAAATTATGAAAACTCTCTTTTATTGTTTTTTGTGTAATATTACCAAGCATTCTTGGAATATATATATCTAGAAAATTATTGTTCATAGGATAAGAATGCTGTTGGTAAAAACACTATTTGTGAATCAATTTTTATATTATATTCGTGCATATAATTATATTTTCTCCAATTCACTCACATTCGATTGTTCTTTAAAATATTGAACTAAAGCGTCATTTTTGTAATCATGAATGTAGTAAATATTTTGGATACCGGATGCACACAATATTTTCATACAATTTACACAAGGGTAATGCGTAATATATGCATCTGCTTTATCACAACTTACGCCTCTTTTAGCACAATCAGTAATTGCATTCTGTTCAGCATGAACAGTTGCTTGTTCATGATTATCTACTACTTTAGATATATGTGGACATCCAGGTAAAAATCCATTGTAACCTTGTGCTATAATCCTGTTTTCTTTAACTAAAATACATCCTACTTGTAAACGCTCACAAGGTGATCTTGTTGCAGTTACACTAACAATTTGTTTAAAGTATTCTTTCCAACTAGGTCTATTCATAATATTTAATATAATGATATATAAATATATCTTATTGTTTATTATATGGAAATATCAATTTTAGGTCATAGTATAAAATATACAAAGAAATCACAAGATGATATTGACCTATATAATAATCAAAAATTAACTTATAAATCTTTTCGTAAACACCACTCTCAAGATGCAAATACATTTATGATAAGTATACCTAAACCTCAATTACAAAGATCTTCAAATAAACGTAATTTAGTTATAAAGGAATAAACTATATAAATAAGATTACTAATATAGTTTATATGAGTACCGAAAATCCTATTGTTATTCCGGAAAACTTTAAAAATTTAGTAAAAGAATTTATTAGTGATTTGACAAATGTCTTTCCCGAATATGATTTTTATTGGTCAAAATGGGGCAATGAAACTGTTACAAATGAAGAATTAAAAGAGTTATTTGATCATTGTGCTAAAGTATATCCTGAACGGTTTTTTGATATATTGTATCAAAACGAAGATATTTTTAAAGAGGACAGTAACGTAAATACTTATTTTTTACCAAGAATGTCTTTCAGTCTTTTGTTTAATAGTGAAGGATTGAGTGAAAATTCTAAAAAAGTATTATGGAAATATTTGCAATTAATGTTATTTACTGTAGTTGGTAGTGTTGATGATAAAAAGAGTTTTGGTGAGTCCATGAATATTTTTGATGGAATTGATGAAAACGTATTGCAAGATAAATTAGAAGAAACTATGAAAAACATAGGGGATGTGTTTGATAAAATGGATCATCTAAAAGAAAAAATAAATGAGATGGAGGGTAAGACAAATGGTGAAGGTGACAATAGTGCGGAAGAAAACAATGATAGTGAAGAAAAACAAGAAATGCCTAACCCCCGTAATTTGTTTGAAAACCTGCCTAACATGGCTAATTTACAAAACCATTTGAAAAAGTTATTTGATGGTAAAATTGGAAAATTAGCCAAAGAACTTGCGGAAGAAGTTGCTGATGAATTTAAAGATGTAATTGGAGATGAAGGACAAGATCCACAAAATATGGTAAAAAATTTAATGAAAAATCCTAACAAAATAAAGAATTTAATGAAAACGGTAAGTGGTCGTTTGGATGAGAAAATGAAAAGTGGCGAAATTTCAAGAGACGATTTAATGAAAGAAGCCGGAGATTTCTTGGGTGAAATAAAAAGAACAAGCGGTGATGCTGGTGTAAACGAAATGTTGCAATCGGTTATGAAGAATATGGGTGGATTAGGAAAAAACGCCAAAATTAATAAAAGTGCTTTGAATCGTTTGATGAAACAATCGGAAACAAAAGAACGCATGCAAAAGAAAGCCAATGATCGCAAGCAAGAAATATTACGTAAGAAGGAAAAAGAAAAGAAAGAGTTGTTTGATAGAATCAGAGAACAAAACCGTTTGAAGCGTGAATTTCAACTACAACAAAAAGAAAATCCTGATAATTTTTCTTTTACCATAAATGGAGAGGACATTCAAGAAAAGTCGTTTGTTCATCCTGATTTAATTGCCATGATGAAAGAAGAGGAAGAAGCAGAAAAACAAGACAACGATCAGAGTACTAAAAAGAAGAAGAAGAAAAAGAAGAAGAAGACGAATAATTAATTTTCTTTACAACCTACGGATTCTAAATCGTTAGTTATTTCTTTTGTTATATCACTTGTTGACGTAATATATGTATCTGGATAAATTGCATGCACAAATGCTTTTATGCTACCTATGGCTAATTTAAAAGATAACGATAAAGAAAACCAAAAATGACTAAAATAAGTCATACATACTTGTTTGGGATGTTGAAACCACATTTATATATAAATTATTTATATATAAATTTATAATGCATTTTTGTAATCAACTACATAGGGGTTCTTACTTAGTTGACCTTGAATATCAAAATCATTTCTCTCGGTATGAACGTTATTAGGTAAAGATCGATCATGACCTGCAAGACGACCCATAGTTTCTATTTCAGGAGAACGATAAGGCATATTTCCAACAACATCACGTTTCATTTTCAATGAATCATCACGTGTTTTTTCACGCATATTGACATGATTATTCATCAAAGACATATTTCCTTTGGTCAATCTACCATCAATAGTAGAAGCCTTGATGTCATTATTTCGTTGATTTTGAATTGCCTCGTAGGATTTCAATTCACGATTTCCATCGGTAGCACCTGCACCTCCAGTATAATAATAATCTCCAGTTTCATTTCTATTTGTAAATGCAACTTGATGATCGGTTACGTGGTATGCACCACGCTCTTGAGCATTAACATTTAAGTGGTTCTTAGAGCGTTCGGTAGTTTCACGAATGGTTGTTGCAGGACGATCAGCTGGATTAAAGATGTAAGAATTAGGTACAGTTGTACCAGGATTTTGATAAGGTCTTAATGTGCCAATTACATTTTCCTTTCTAGAGGGACGTAATACATCCATTAAAGGAGCAATAGCAGCACTTAATCCACCACTAACTAAACCGAAATATCCATCTTGTTTATTAACAGTTCTGTTATTAGGATAAGCCATCTTTGATTTAATACCAAAATCACCACTGGTAGCATGGTTACGGCTATTAGCATTTGCTACACCCAAGGGAACAGGACCTAATTGTTGATTATGAGAAGGCATATATTCCCCAGGCATGTATGTTTCGTTTTGCTCGGCACCTGCACCACCCATGTAAGATTGAGTGGTTTCAGGACGTGTTACATGACGATCTACAGGAATTGAATGTAAGGCTTGACCTTTTTCAACACCACCTGTGGTAAAAAGACGACCAATATCTGTATTTTTATCCGTTTGTCCACCACTGCCATTGCTCATTTCACGCTCATCAAAAGCAAATGCACGTTCAGGTCTGTGTTTTTCCATAACACCCATATGATCTCTGTCAGCAACATTTTTAATTAAACTATTTGCAGGACCTTCGTGACCAACTAATGATAAACCACCTGCTTTTGGTTTGTTCTCAACGCGTAATTCGTCTGCGGTCTTTGGCATCCACTTATCTCTCATCATCATACCAGAATTAAAGCCATCTGCACCTTCATTGGTATATCCTAAACCTAGACCAGGTGCAACACGTTCTTCTTCAAATGGCTTTACATTTGCCATTCTCATACTCGGATTAACACGAGATTGAATAAATTCACTTTGGTTTGGCATACCATGTGACCATTGAACATTTTCATCAGGCTTAAATAATGGTGATACCTCCTTTTTCGATACATTTTGAGATCCACCACCAGTGTAACTATCTAATAAACCTTCGTTAGAGTTAGGTCCAGTACTAACAGTTCTCATTTTGCTGCCAAAGTAAGGAACCATATTATTATGCTTAAAGTATTCACTTCCAACTTTTTCTCCAGTCATTGAATAAAATGGCATTTCTTCGTCGGGTGTATCTTGACTTTCATCGTTTTTTTTCGAATGAAAATATTTATCAGTATACACGCCATTACTATTGAATCTATTCACATTTGACAATGCAGATGTTCGTTCAAGTTCACTTGATACTACGGGTATTTCTGAAGGATAATTTTTATCAGGAATATTTGTATTGGGTAAAGCATTTCTGGAAGTAAAGTTTTCATTTACATTTTCTTGTTCTTTATTTTGATTATTGGCTACATATAGTAATCCTAATGCAATTCCAGGTATAGCGATTTCCATTATAATATATTATAACATATTATAAAAATTTGTTTTTAATGTAATTCTGTACCAAAACATTCTTTTTCTTTTCCACCAATACACATAGATGGACCTGTCAAATAATATTGTTGATTACCATGAATGCTAGGAATTGTAGGGACAAAATGATCTTTTTCTAAAAGACGAGTGTGAACATTGTGTTCAAATTTTCTTTCTAAATCATTTTGAGGATTCAAAAAAGGTGTTTCCCATCTAGGTTGTTCTAAAGCTCTATATGTCCATGCAGGATGACTAGCACGACTCTCTTCTACATTGGGTTGTTCTACTCTGTAAGTAAATGGTTTGGAGGTTGCAGTAAAGGTTTTATGATTGTTGTATTTTGATAAATCACGGTTGGCTTTTCGGGTAAGTCCATGTAAATCGCTTTCTAAATTTACTGTATTATTATGTAGATTTGCACCCCACTTTTGCAAACGTAATTGAGGATCTTCGTGAAATGCCAAATCCATACCAGGACCAGGAACATTTAAAAAATAACGCCCTTGAAAAGTACTTTCTTGTAATCTCTTTTTAATTCTTGCTTCATCATCATGAAATCTGGTAAATGACATGTTAAATTAATATATAGACATAAAAAAAGTTACTCTAAAAAAACATATAAATAAGTTTATGTTGATAATATATAATGGAAGAAGTTCCTAAAATATGTTTAAATATGATTATTAAAAACGAGAGTAAAATTATTACTCGTTTGTTGGATTCTCTTCTATTTTTTATCGATTATTATGTTATTTGTGATACAGGTAGTACTGATAATACATTGGAAGTATTAGAAGAATACTTTAAAGATAAATCTATTCAAGGAAAGGTCATACAAGAACCCTTTGTTGATTTTGGAACAACACGTAGTTATGCATTGAAACAATGTGAAAATGAACCCAATTCAGATTATATTTTATTATTAGATGCTGATATGAAATTAAGATTTCCTCCTAACTTTAATGTAAACGCATTCAAAAAAACATTAAAGAAGGATTTATATTTTATTTTACAAGGTTCTGAAAATTTTCAATGGAACAATGCTCGTATTCTAAAAAATAATGCCGGTTTTTTTTATACTTGTCCTACACACGAATATATTGATAATACAAGACAGCATACCAAAGATAATATTACAAAGGATACATTATTTATTCAAGATATTGGTGATGGTGGATGCAAAGATGATAAGTTTGAAAGGGATATTCGTTTATTAAAAAACGCATTAGATAAAGATCCTAACAATTGTCGATACTTATTTTACTTAGGAAATAGTCATAAAGATTGTGGTCAATATGAATTGGCTATACCTTACTATAGAAAACGAATTGAAGTCGGTGGTTGGAATCAAGAGATATGTATGAGTTATTATTATATTGGATTATGTTATAAAAGTATGGGCAAGATGGATGCAGCCATATCCAGTTGGTTAGATGGTTATGATTTTATGCCAAAACGTATAGAAGGAATTTATGAAATTGTACACCATTATAGAAATATTGGTAAAAATAAGTTGGCTTATTATTTCTATGAAATGGCATGCAAGCATCGAAATGAAGTTGATTCACAAAATGAATTATTTTTAAAAAAAGAAATATACGATGTTCTTTTGGATTACGAATATAGTGTAGTTGCTTATTATGTAAAACCTGAACCTAAAAAAATTAATGACGTATATACAAAGATTTTTAACATGCCTACTTTATCTGATTCGAAAAAAAAAAATATGCTTTCTAATTTTAAGTTCTATGCAACTGATTTGAAGGAATACCAGTGTGAGCCGATATTTGATACGACACCATTATTAAACGTTGGTAAAAATATACGAATGATACATTCACATGAGTTTCACCCTTCTACTCCGTCATTATGTTTACATAATGGGCAGTTAATTAATGTAGTACGATATGTTAATTATTATATAGATGAAAATGGACATTATAAAGGAAAAAACGAAAACGGTGATTATAACTATTGCAGTAGTATAACTACAAGAAATATGTGTGGTATCTTTGATATTTCGAATAATGAATTGATTTCAGACAAGGAATTTGAGATAAAATACAATCAAAAACTTGATTGCTTCTATTCTGGTACCGAGGATATACGTATTATGAGTACTGGTGATAAATTAGAGTTTACTGGAAACAAAATTTCTCATTATACGAACTATCATGATCTTACTATACATATTGAACATGGTAACTTGAACACTGAAACGGAATCACTTGCATCTTGCTTGTTAGATATAGAAGACAAAAAACGTGTAGAAAAGAATTGGGTTTTGTTTTCTTCGAATGGTGAAACATATATTATTTATCAATGGTTTCCAATCAAAATTTATAAGTTAAATAATAGCAACGCAAAAAATACTATTTTTAATGATAATTTGGAACACCAACAAGTATCATTATTTAAAACAATACCAACACCCTATTATTTACGTGATGTGCGCGGTTCAACAAATGGCATAGAAGTAGAAGGTGAAATATGGTTTTTAAATCATATTGTAAGTTATGAGAAAAATCGTTATTATTATCATATGTTTATTGTATTGGATAAAGATACTTTTGCTGTAAAGCGTTGTTCAAGAATGTTTACCTTCAATAAAAAACGTGTTGAATATTCTTTGGGGTTCGTTTATTTTGAAAATGAGAAAAAGTTTTTACTAGGGTATAGTGAAGGAGATTGTAACCATAACTATTATTTTATCAAAAAAGATATTATTGAAGGTATGATGTATAGTTAATTATTTTGATCCTGTTGTTTTTCTTCAATATCAAAAAGCACTGCATTTCGACAAGCCTCGCCAAAGGTTCTTCGGTGCCATTTTGTAATACCATTCTGTGCAATACCATCTCTATGCTGCTTTGTACCGTAACCTACATTTTTTCGAAATCCATATAGGTCATCAAGTAGAGGATATTGATCACATAATTCATGAATATTTGCATCTCTTGTTGTTTTTGCTAGTATACTTGCCGCTGCAATACCCATATATTTTCCATCACCTTGTTCAACGGTTACAGATTTCATAGGAATCATTGCTTGTTTTGTTTCATCAAATGTCATATAAGGTGTAAAATAATTACCATCTACAACTGCTGTACAATCTTTTATTTGTATGTTTAACTTTTTTGTAATATTCTTGATACAATTATGCATACCTTCCATAACACATTTAAGAATATTTATTTTATCGATCATACTAGGTTCCATGTATTCTATGTGATATGCTAATGCATTTTCTTTTATATATTCTGCCACATTTTGTAGTTTTTTCTTGGATGTAAACTTTTTACTATCTTTTATGTTTGTACCATCAAATGAATCACTTTCTTTAGGTAAAATTACACATGCAATATACACCCGCCCGAATAAGCACCCCCTTCCTGCTTCATCTATACACAACTCGTATTTGTTTTCACTATCATAAAAACGTTCTAACATATTCTTTGCTGTGATTTCTATATAAATCGTTATTCAATTTTATTTTGCCTTTTTATGTATATATATTTTCAATACATACTATATATATTAATATGAAACTTACTCCATTTATTATTCTTTTAATATTATTGTTTGTTTTAGTATTATTCACATTATTTTGCAAGTTTCCGATATTTAAACAAGAAGGATTTCATTCCTTATTAGGTGCTGGAATGTTGTCTGAAGAAGTTCTTTCACAATATGGTGATAATACATTGTATAAACTTTTTGGTAATATATATTTTGATCCTACAAATGGTTCCTTAGTCGAAGTCGAAGTAGTATTAAATGAAGAAACCACCGAAGAAACCACAGAAGAGAGTACCGAAGAAACCACAGAAGAGAGTACCGAAGAAACCACCGAAGAGACTACTGAAGAAACCACCGAAGAGACTACTGAAGAAATCACCGAAGAGACCACCGAAGAGACTACCGAAGAGACCACCGAAGGCTTTGAAAATGATGAATCTGAAACCGAAGAAGATTATACTATAACTACATTAACAGTTACTCCTCGATCTGAAGGATTTAGTTACATTTATAGTTTAACGAACGTTGATTCCATTCCTGTACAAGGACAAGTATTGCATTCTTCACTTTCAAGTAAATTGTACTTTTCACAAAGCACTGAAATGGACACATTAGCAGTATTATATATCCCCTGGAATAAGGATACATATATTCATGTATTTAATGTTGCTTCTAGTCCTTTCAAAGAAGAGGCTACGTTTTTATTTAGCGAAAATGAAACACCTGTAAACATAAATTTAAATAGCCATTCTTTAGCTAATTTAAGTTGCAAAAATGTTGATGAAAGTGGTGATAACAAAGATGTATTAGAACCAAGTTATAATCAAGGAAGAACCGTATACCAACTTTCTAAGTATGTAAAATATGATTTACAAAATGGTAATTTACTAGTCTTGAATGAAGAAGGCACCGAGATAACCGTTTATAATAGAGATAACAGTTCTGTTCAAACTCTACAACGCTTAGAAACTGATAGTGAAATAACAGAAGGTTCTGTAAAAGAATTTGGAAATAATCAAGTATATGAAAATGCTAGTTATACATCACAAACCATTGAAGATGTAGCAGGAGGAAATGGTATTTTATACATATCAAAGGGTTATGAGACAGTTGTAGCATTATTTTGCAAAGATGAATCTGGTACATTAAATGTTAAAAACATCAAACGTTTCACACCTAATGGTGTATATACTGGAGATTCTTCTCAAAGTGTAAACTTTGATTCAACCGTAGCAAACGGATCATCCAACACTGATGGAACCACAAATTTGGATACTAATGTAGATAATTTATTCAATAACCTAACAACCACATTAGATAATAGAACCGATTATTCAGGTGACAAGTCATTTTTAAAAGACTTTTTTAAATATTATATTAAAAAGCACAGTACCGATGCATCAAATAATGAAATAGATGCATCTAATGATATTGTTAGTGCTTTGGCTGAACAAAACACTGGGGACTTTAATTTAAATGATTATATTTTAAAAACACAAGTAGTTCCTCCAGTATGCCCATCTTGCCCTGCTTGTAATAACTGTAGTGGTACATGTACAAATTGTGGAGGAAACGGAGGCAACGGTACTTTAATAGTAGATGGTAGTAGTAATGTAGTTGGTGACGATGTATCTAAAAAAAATGAAAGAAATGTTGCATCAAACGTAATCGACGCTACAGGTAATGTTGCTTCTACTACCGTCGATGCCACAGGAAACGTTGTTGCAGGAACTGTTGATGCAGCAGGAAATGTTGTTGCAGGAACTGTTGATGCAGCAGGAAATGTTGTTTCTGGAACAATTGGAGCAGCAGGTGATATTGTATCTAGTACAGTAGGTGCAGTAGGAGACGTTGCGTCAAGTCTTGTTAGTGCAGGTTCTGATATAGGTACTAGTGCATCTCAAAAACAAAATTCTCAAAATGCCATGAACAGCAATACTCAAGTAATGGCAAATAACCAATCTGATCCTTATTCTTATTATGGACAACTTCCAACTAAAAAAAGTTCTCAGTATATGCCAATTACCGCTGACTTCAGTTCTTTCGGTAAATAATTCGTTTAAATAATATAATAAACATAATGTTATTATATTAGATTATAATGAACACTTTGAATGAAATATTTGATAGAAAAACAATAGAAACAAATATAAAAGATATTTTGTCAAACTTCGATGAAAAATGCAATGAAGTAGCATTTAAAAAAGGTATTTATTTATATGGATCACCCGGATCTGGCAAAACACATTTTATATCACAAATATTAAAAGACATAGGATACGATATGATAAAATATGATGCAGGTGATATAAGAAATAAAGCGTTGATTGAAACAATTACTTCCAATAATGTATCTTCTAGAAATGTTCTCGATATGATGACAAAAAAACAACGAAAAATAGCAATCGTAATGGATGAAATCGACGGTATGAATAGTGGCGATAAAGGAGGTATTAATGCATTGATTAAACTAATACGTCAGAAGAAAACAAAAAAGCAAAAATTAGAAGGTAAAACGATGAATCCAATTATTTGCATTGGAAATTATTATACTGATAAAAAAATGAGAGAATTAATGAAAGTCTGTAATGTATTTGAATTAAAAAGTCCCACAAATCAACAAATCAATACACTTCTAAAAATGGAAGTGCCAAATTATATCGATATTAAAAAGGATGAATTACAATATATTATTAATTATATTCAAGGTGATCTACGAAAATTAATCTTTTCTTTGAAAGTTCTCCGTCCTGAAAATAAAAAAGATATTGATAATCAAGATTTTATACATATTTTTCAGACAAAGAATTATAATGAGGATTCAAAAGAAACAACAAATTACTTATTAGAGAACACGTGTAATATTGAAACACACAATTCATTATTGAACGAAACAGATAGGACTATTATTGCATTACTTTGGCATGAAAATGTTATTGACAAATTAGAGCAAATACCGAATCATATTGCTATTCCTATTTATTTACAAATATTGAATAATATCTGTTTTTCTGATTATATTGATCGTATTACTTTTCAGAATCAAATTTGGCAATTCAATGAAATGAGTTCTATGATCAAAACTTTTTACAATAACAAAATTTATCATGAAAATACAAGTGAATATAATTTGAAACCATTATCCGAAATACGATTTACAAAAGTATTAACAAAGTATTCTACCGAATATAACAATAGTCTATTTATACAAGAATTATCACAAAATTTAGAAATGGATAAAAAAGATACAATTGCTTTATTCCATGAAATACGATTGTGTATTGGAAAGGATTTCTGCAATGATAATGAAATATTGAATCAAATTAGCACATTATTTGATCAATATAAAATAAACAAACTAGACATTAAACGGTTTTACAGATATTTAGATAAAAGTGTTAAAAAAGATTTAGTAATGGAAGATGAGGAGATTTAATTAGTTTGCGGGCATATTTCGCCTTTGCATCTTCAAAGTATTGTTTTTTATGTGTTTTTTAATTACTTTTAAATCAGTACTAAAATGTCTTGGTATAAACTTTTTTTCAATTCTCATTCTACATAATTTACATATAACAATAAGATTATTGTCATATGTTGGGAACACTAAGCAACATTTATCTGAAGTACATACAGTAAGTTTACAATGACTACAATTGTATTGTAAAGCATCTTTCGTTGTATCACAACAACTGATGCAAAATTCACTATCAATTTGTAATAACATATTCATAAAATAGTCAAAGGATACAATTATATTGAATAGTAAATTTTTATTCAATTTTTGTTTTTATGTCTCTAATACGTCAAGCACGTCCTCTAAAACATGACCTTTTACTGGAACTGATTTCGATTCATTATTTGCTTTTAAACTTTTCAATTCATCTTGTAGTTGTTGAATTTTAAGAGAGGCTTGAATCAATTGGTTTTGCATAGAAAGTAAATTATTTTGCATACTCTGTTTTTCAACATTTGATTGTTGAATGGCTTGTTGTTGTTGTTGTATAAGTTGAACAACATCTTGATTTGATAATTGTTTAGGTTGTTGACCAGGAACATTCATCATAATAGGTCCATTCTGCTTATTTGCCATTTGTTTCATCATTTCATCTCTCTCTCTTTCCAACACTTTCATTTGTTCCAATACATCAGGTTTCATTTTAGGTAAACCGGGATCATAATTTTTTAATAAACCATCAATATCTTTCAAGAAGAATTTTTTAATTGATTTCTCATCTTCATATTGAATAAAATTATCCACTGTTTTTGTAGATTCTTTGAAGAAGTTTGGATGAGATGTTTCAAACATTTTTCTTTTATCATATGTATTATGATCATGCGAAAATACTAAAATAGTTTTCAGTGGATCCAATTGTACAAAAGGAATAGTGTAGTCTTTTAAAAAAGCCTTTTCTTCCGCAAGAGCAGCAGTATCATTGTATCTAGTGATATTTAATAATTCTTTTTTAAAAGCAAAAGTACCAGCGGTTGCATGTTTTTCACCATATGGACCACATTGCATCATTTTTTTCATCGTCTTAAAATATACGTAAATCTCACTGCTGCCAGCACATAACGCTTCTTTATTACTCTGTAGTTTTTCTACTGCATGTGAAACTCTATCAGGAGGATAATAGTCGTCGTCATCCATATATACAATAATTGAACCGTTACATTTTTCATGCATAAAATTTCTTTTTGCCCCTAAAAGCATTTTTTCTTGCACTTCAAAATAACGTATTTGTGGAATATCTGCTTGTTCTATTAGATCCTTGATTTTATCTGTTCCGTCATCTATTATAATCCATTCAATGCGGTTTTTTGGATAATTTTGATTTCGAAAACAATCAAACATAGTCTTAATAAAAGGACGTCTGTTAAATGTAGGTGTACATACTGATACCATAGGAGTAGTCTTATTATTGTTTTTCTTTTTTCCCATAATGTATTTATAAATACAATGATTTTATATCTTTGTATTCATAATTAGTTTTTATTATTTATTTTCAGAACGAATAAATTTTGTGAACTTTTCCATAAACACAGGATACAATATTCCTAATAAAGAAAGCATGAGTATCACATTCATAAAAATAAATGATAACTTGAAATTACCGATTAGACCTTGAACGTTTGATAATTCATTTCTTATTTTGAGTGTGTAATCAATCAATATATATAATAATAAAATAGGAAGCAAATAGTCTTGAAACATACCTATCAATCTCATAAATTGTTTAACCATACGTTGGAATATAGTTTCGTTTTCACAGCTTCGTATTTCATAAGTTGATTTCTTGTTTTTCATATAAAGATTAATTTCTTCAAGGGTTTTAAAATAGCCGTATTCTGAAAATAACATCATGGCGGACGACGAATAAGTATACATATAAAATACCATTAATAATGCTCCAATGGGTACCGCAACAATTAATGCTATTACAAAACGAACCAATAAATTAATACCAAATGTGACTGGATTTAAATATGCATATACTATTTCCAAAGGATCTGACGGAGGTATTTTTTTAAGATAAACAAACACAATTAATATAAATAACATTGTGAGAATACTGTTTTCCGCGCCATCGGTGAGTAAATCTACAAATAAATCTTTTACAGTAACTGTGTGATTTTTAATGAAATAATAAATAGAAAAATACAAAATAATAAAATTTAATTTTCCATCAAAATACGTGGAACTCCACTTCGGATATGCTATTGTAATATAATAATCAAAAGTAGATGGTAACCATACGGCAAATTCGAATAAATACATAAACAACCATAAATTATCATTTTCTTTTGCCTGACTCTTTAAGTCATCTATTGACACATGAGGAATATTTAATTGAGGGTGATCACTTCCGTAAAACATCATAAAATACCAATTATAAGTAACAGGTACACTAATGAAGGCACAAATAATGGAAGATAAAAATTGTCGAATTAGTTCTCTATCATTATCATTTGCCTGATTATTAGATAATGTATCGGTTACACTGTCTGCAAAATTACGATTAAATGAATCTATATAATCATATGTTTCGATAATGCCTTCACGTAAATATTTCTTAATGTCAAATACATCCGTATCAGGGTCTTTCTTTCCTTGTCCCTCCCATGTTTTTTTGTTTTCTCTATCATCTAAATCAATATCTTCATTGTCCCTAATTGTTAAATCTGCTTCTTCTTCTTGGTTTTCCTCCGTTTCTTGGTTTTCTTCTTGATTTTCTACGTTCTCAATTATTTTATTTGTAAATATACTTTTCATATTATCAAATGACTCCAGAGGTTGTTTTTTCTTTTTGTTAAGTTTTTCTTTCTTTTGATTATCATTATTTAAAACACCAAAGGTTTCAATATTTTTAAAATTATATTTTTGTTTATTTTTTTGTATGGTTTTCAATTTATGTTTCATATTCATGATTTGAAAGTTTTCTTTTTCATCAAATCCACTAAATTGTTTTTGTAATTTATCTAACCATTCTATCATTCTATTAAATTATGTTATTATATTATAGTAGTATAATATAATTATTAAATTAACTAACGTGCATGCAACATTCCACAATTTCCTCCTATAAAAGATAATACATTATACCGCTCTTCAAATAATGTTAAATTATAATTGTATTCGTATAATCTCCAGTTTGATTTTTTTACACCTATTAATTGACCATCTTCGTCACAAATTATATCATAATTTGAATTCAATGCATCTACAGTAGGAATATAGGTTGTAAGTTCTATTTCAATATTTTTAAATTTGCTCATATTAATAGCGCCAGATGGTTGATATTCAAAGGGACTTGTATTCAAACAGAAATTATAACAATATAAACCTTCTTTTGCATTACCCTTCGTACGAACATATTTTTCAATATAATCGTATACTCCTCTTGTCATCAAATTTTCTCTATATTCTCCATTAAATAAAATCGCTAATGTTTCTAAAATTTGTTTTCTATTTTCGCTTTTATAATCTCCTGTTATTGTTATACCAGTGTTCTGCTGAGATACAGGGTGAAGTCCGGGACCACTTGATAATGTAGATTCTGTTCCACTAATTGGATCAAGATCTGCTAAAGTTACATTTGCAGGTAGATTATGATATGGCCAATTGGTATAATTACTCCACTCATTTCTTAAATTTACATCATTACGCTGCAAAAACCACATCCAACTTGCAATCATTCCGTTCGTTTCTACCTTTATTTTTTTTGTTCCAGTAATGTTCTCGTATTTGTGTTCAAAAACGTCTTTAATCATATATACTTGATCTTGTGATGCAAACCTTTGGGCTTCTTCTTTGGATAAAAAACAATACGTAGACATCAAATGTACATCAGCGTTCCATGTATTTACTTTGTTTTCATAGTCATCGGGAAAAATATATCCACTGGGTGGTGTTTGTAAAAAACGATGCATTTGAAAACGTGCTTCATTAAAGTCAGGGCGTATGTAAGGAAAACCATATGAATAATCAAATACATCTCTCACCTGAAATAAATCTTGTATAGGTCTCATTGTTACATTAATATGTAATTCATTGTATTGTAATGCAATTAACGGGAATGCACAATTACTATTCAATGTAAACCAAGTATTAAGAGGTATATAAAGATTTCTTCCTCGTATAGACGGTTCTGCGCCGGCGGTGTTCGTAGTATAAATTGCATTTGGATATGTATTTGTTCTATCATGAGCATAACCTGGATTATTCAATTCTTCATTATGTCCGATCATGTCATAAAATAATTTCTTCTTCTCTTCACTAAAATCTCTTTCTACCATAGCCATTAAATATTCTCCAGTATATCTTTGTAACATCAAACCTCCACATGTTATTGTTACTTCTTTAATCATATTAATACCCAAATGATCAATCCATTTAAATTCATATGGTGCCCAACGATCACTGGTTTCTGTTGTTGGTGAGTAAATAGGACTCCATATATCAGGAATAGTTACAACAATATACGTATCCATCAATAGTTCTGCATATCGTGGTATTTTAAAACTAAAATGAGAATCCTCGGATGGTCTTAATTCTCTTAAACCATTATAATCAATTCGAAACTTTTGCAGACCAAAATTCGTATATTTTACATAAGTAACTTTAAAAAATGTCTTAGATGGGTTACCGGTTAAAAATATATTATTATTTCCAGTAAAAACAATATTTAGTAAACCTCCTGCCATATTTTATTGTATATTATAATATATAATTTTATTATATTTGTTTATATATACAATATATAGTATGGATTATTTGAATATTTTTTTGTACATTATAATATTTATTCTTTTTGCCATCATATTATGTAACTTATATATGAAAACACAAGTAAAATATGTTTCTTTAGACAATAATTCTAGCGGTTATCAAGAAGGATTTACTGGTTCTGATAGTGAAATCAATCAAATTGAAAACAACAAATCTTTGGCAAATATAGGAAGTATTCAAAGTTTGGAAAAAAAATATTCTGATTTACCAATAAAAGAATATTGTATAAAGGCTTCCCATAACTCTGCTGTAAGCGGTAATTATGTCAACAAAAATATGTTAAAACATGTATTATCTAGAGGTTGTCGTTTTTTAGATTTAGAAGTTTTCTATATTGAACATAAAAAAAGTTTTATGCCAGTTGTGGCTAAATCATCTGATCCTAAATTTATTTCATTTGATACAAATAATCATATTACTTTAGAAGAGGCATTTTCAAGCATCATATCCAATGCATTTTCTGGAAACTCTCCTAATAAAGGAGATCCTTTGTTTTTGCATTTACGAATTAAAACGAAAGATACTGAATGCTATCATGATGTTGCTAAATTAATCGATTCTATATTAAAACCTAAATTAATGGAAGGACAAGTAAATGAAACGACTAAAATGTCAGAAATGATGGGAAAGATTGTCATCGTTGTAGACAAAACCATTCACAGAGATTATAAAGATCATGCTAAATGCAAAGCACAAGATTTACAATGTTACGATTTAGCAAATTATACAAATTTAGAAAGTGGTGGACAAGTGATGAATCAATTCTCGTTGATGCAAATTGAAAACCAAGTATCAAGTCCCGTATTAATCAAAGATGATAATGTAACTACCTCTGCAACCACCTCACGTTTAGTATTACCACTTTCTAAAAATAGCGAAAATCCAGATATGTTAAAAATGATTTTACGTTATGGTATTCAAATTGTTGGCTATAAGTATGATCAGCAGAATGAACAATTAGAAAAAAGTGAAGCATTCTTTAATGATAATAAGGGTGGAATTGTACCTCTAGCCGCTGCTATTACTTATTTTGATAGAGTCGATCAAGAAGCAAAGAAATAAAATACGTAAAAAGTATATTAATCAAGAACCTAATTTTTACTCATTTAAAAATGGTTTTTAAATGAGTAAATAATCCACAAACAATATCATAGAACTAATCAGATGAGGTACACTTATGCATTGTTCCAGTATTATCTAAGTTAAAACCTAGATTTTGTATTATATTTTTTGTTTGTTGTAAAATATATAATGCATCACCTACATCTGGTGTTTTAGATAACGATAAATCAATTGTTTGCTCTCGAACTCTATTAAAATGTGTAGATTTCTTTATAGGTATACTAGATGTAAGTGATGGTTTTTGTGTTTCATCTGATAATTTACGATTTTCCCATATTTCAAATAAGCTATCATCACTTTTGGCACTACTTGCAAACGTATCTAATGACGAAATACTATTTGTACGTGAAATTATTTTAATAGAAGATAAAGATATAAACTCTTTTTCATTTTTTTGCATAGTAATTTAAATAATGAAATATAATTATTCAAAAAATATAATTTATATCTAGTTTATTTTTTAATTACTAAATTATCTAAATTAGATTTATCTATTGGCTCGCAACAACAACAATAAGTCCTAACAAAATATTCACAACCAAGACAGCAGCATAATAAACGTAAACAACTATATTGTAAACATCTATGCATGATGGGTTCATTCATACTTAAATCTCGGTAATTATTCATGGTATAAATATTTATTACATAATATTTACAAAAATTTCAATAAAATGTATATATAAAATATATAATAGTTATTCAATTATGACCAAACAAGATAAATTTAAGAACAAATTGTGTGATTCAAAAATGACATTTGAAGATTGTGAATTAACAATATTACGACATGCTGTGGATAATACTGAAAAACAAGTTGGTATCGAAAAAGTCAACAACGAAGATGTTAAAAATATGCTGCAAATCGTAGAAAGTTTTATTAAAAGAAAGAAACTAATATGCTACGGCGGTACAGCAATTAATAATATTTTACCAGAAAGTGAACAGTTTTATAATAAACAAGTAGAAATCCCAGATTATGACTTTTTTTCAGATAATCCTATTAAGCATGCCAAAGAATTAGCAGATATTTATCATAAGGCAGGATATAAAGAAGTAGAAGCAAAATCAGGCGTACACTATGGAACATTTAAAGTTTTTGTAAATTATATGTCTATTGCAGATATTACTTTTTTGCACCCTGAGATTTTTAAAAAAATTGGTAAGGAGGCGTTAGTAATAGATGGATTAAGATATGCTCCACCCAACTTTTTGCGTATGGCTATGTATTTAGAACTATCACGTCCTTTAGGAGATATTAGTAGATGGGAAAAAGTATACAAACGTTTGTCTTTACTAAATAAGAATTATCCTTTAAAAACAAAAAATTGCAAACCTGACATATTTTCTTTTAATGAAAATTCACCAACCAATGAATTAAACACCTTAATTAGAAACTCTTTAATTAAAGAAAATGTTGTTTTCTTTGGAGGCTATTCTAATTTCTTATATTCGAGATACATGTCCAGTAATGAACAAAAAATGGCGAATTCTGTATCTGAATTTGATGTATTATCAGAGGACCCTGAAAAAACCGCAAATAATATCAAAGAAATTTTGAAAGATCACGACTATAAAGACATAAAAGTAATTAAACATAAAGAAATTGGTGAAATAGTTCCATTACATTATGAAGTACAAGTAAAAGGTAAGACTCATCTATTTGCGTTTCAGCCAATTGCTTGCCACAACTATAACCAAATACGTGTTAAAAAGAAAAAAATAAATGTTGCAACAATCGATACTATACTATCTTTTTATCTTGCATTTTTGTATACTGACATGCCTTACTATAATCATGATCGTTTATTATGTTTATCAGATTTTTTATTGAAAGTTATTGAGAAAAATAAATTAAACGATCGTGGAATATTAAAACGCTTTGCCATGATTTGCTATGGAAAACAAAAAACATTAGAAGACCTACGATCTGAAAAGAATGATAAATTTAAAGAATTTACAGAAAGAAAACTTGATCGTGAGAGCAAAGAATACAATATGTGGTTTTTAAAATACGTTCCAAAATCCTCAAGAAATCTAACGAAAAAGAAAAAAGAGAACACGAAATCCAAAACAGTAAAAAATCTATCTACCATAAAAAAGTCATTTTTAATCTAAAAAATAAAAATTGATAGTGGAATACAATTAATAATAATACCAGACAACATTATTATTAATACCGAAACATGAATATTATTATAGAGAAACTGGATATTCCTTGTGATATAAAATTTAATATTACCAACTTTGTTTATAATCCATTAGGGTATACATTTGATGATATCAATAAAATACAAGAATATAAAAAAAAGAATAGATTTCAAATGCAACGCATTACAACTGAATTATGGAGATGGAAAGAGAAAGATGTGTCGATACAGTTTTTGAGAGGAAGTGTTTATAGTTATGTAGGAATGTTTAAAAACATTTTTGAAGAGAGAGATGCGATGTTAGAAGCAATTGAAAATAACGTTTTTGCAGAAAAAGATCATGATGAATTAAAAAATAATTATTGGAAGATGGTACAATAATTTGATTACACAAATTATATAAAGATAGTTTAACATTAAAAAACAATGGATACAAATGATAAACCCATTGCTATCAATATAATGTTGAATGAACAAGAGAAGCAAATATGTAAGGCTAGTTTTAATGAAGTAATTCTTTATTATCTAGTAAACCCTATGCTTTTTTTTGGTCATGTATATGAATCTATATCTACATTCAGTTGGAAATTTTACTATAAATTTGACTAATAATTTTCTATAATTTATTATTCAAATTCGACCTCTTCACTAGTAAATAATTTGCACATATTTATTACTTCTAGATTATTAGTTGATTTATGAAACAACCGCAATAACATGTTATTATCACGGAACCGAATCGTATAATCTTGCTGAATATTGTTTCTTCCAATACGTCCCATAGCCTGATAGATTTTCTGCTGTGTAGAGTGGATCAGATCTTTACCAATAAACCCATGACAAAACTGATAATTTGTTCCATAAATATAATCAGTTGATGCAATAATCATAAACAACTTTTGTTGATCAGCAAGAGATTTCATTATTTCCATATATCTCGCATTTTTATGTAATTTAAAAGTGCCAATTCCTAATAGTAGCAACACTTTATAGTTGTTTTCTATATTTAAATGCATAATTTCTTCAATATTGCTTTCACCAATATCGGTTGTAAAAGCATTTTCAACAATTTGCTTATTTGGAACCCATTTTTCTTGGTGTGGTTTTGTATTGGGAATATAAGAAGCATCTAAGTTGACTAATTTTATTTGTTTTCTCAATCGATTTATCTCGTATGCTAGTTTTTCAGATTCGTTTGACATTCTACCACTTTCACGTGTTTGACTTGTTTTAACTGATCCATCAGTATTGCTTGTATTTGTAGTTTCATTGGCTTCTATTTTTTCTTCGTATTTTTCAATCTTCTCTAGAAGTACCTTATTTGATTCTATTTTCTTCATAATTTTATCAAATAATATTGGATCAATCTTAGACTGTTGAATATAAAACTGACTAATTTTATCAATATTATCAGTTAAGTAAATTGTAGGTCCATCTGTAAAAGTATAAGCGTCACTTGTTGTAGCAAGTAAACCACCTGTATTCTTAGCCGGTTCTTTCGAAAGTTCGTTAGAACTGCTAAACACAGATGTAGTTCTAGTTAACTCTTTACCATAACGCGTATTTGCAACATCTTGTACACTAGTTGTCTTTGTTAATGTGTTTGGATCAAATCTTTTTAAACGTGTATTTACAAGATATTCATATATAGTTTTCCAGTTTGATTCATCTATTTCTAATAATATATCCAAGTATACCTGTTTTAAAGAATTCATGGTAACATCTTCAATGGATTTGAACGAGTTAGTGATGTCATAATAGTTGTTTGTCTGTAAATATTGAATAAAGCGAATGATTTCTCTCAAATCAAAATATCGCAACAACGTTTTATTTTCCAAACAAAATCTTGCGCACTTGCAAATTTCATTATAATCACTATGTAAATAATGTGGTAATTCACATTGACCCTCTTTGTCCATAATCGGTATGCTCTTCTTACAATCATAACTAGTAATATTATGTAATTCAGCATCTTCAAATTTCATTCGAAAATCTTGATATACATTGCTTAACTCGTTTTCCGATGGTAATGTTGCACAAGACAATACCAAATAGGGAATTTTATTCTCTTTCCAATTTCGATGAATAAGTGGATGAACATCGTGTGTTTCATAATCCATGGTAATGGTTGGTTCATCCCAATATGTAATAATATTTTCTGAATTATTAAAGGCTAACATATAATGCATACAAGTAATATATGACTGTACATCACAAATCATAATTTCAACATTTCGACCATTTGAGTGATCTACCTTACCTATTCCACCAGAACGCTTATTAATGGTATAATCTACTGCTGAAAAGTAATGCAAACGTATATCAGAAGCACTGTTGCATCCAAAACCAAAAGCCACCTTTTTCTCCATAGAAATCGCTGATTTTGCCAGAGCCATTCCAATATGTCTCGCTACACAAACAAATATAATACGATGATCATTTGATAGTCCAATAGGAGTAAGTGTTTTACCAGTACCTGTAGGAGCAGTATATAAAACCAAACATGGATCTTTGGTTCTATATTGACTATATAATGTATTTATTTTATTTTCAAGAATTTCTATTTTTTCTTTTTGTTCTTGGTTTAATATAAACATATTTTCTTTGTTTTTTTTGTTTTCTTCTAATATTCTATTTTGTTCTTTTTCATCTTCACCAAGATATAATGTATCAGGACTCCATTTTACATTTTTCCTTTTAATTTGGTTTATTTCATTTTCGTAAGTTTTAATTTCTGCATTCAAATCATCATTAAATTTATCTACTCCTGCTAATCTTGAAAATAATGTAAATATTTTTTTCTGATGACTATAGAGTTCCATGTCACTATATTTCATTAAATATTGATTTCTTTCAATCAAATTATACGATTCATAAACAACATTTTCAATATTTACATTTGTACTTATAATAGAGAGAGTTTTGTTAATATAATTAATAACAAACTTATTTATATTGTGGATTGCAGTATTTCGAATGTGACTTAATGTATAGAAATAATATAAATAATCTTTTTTCTTTTTATAAAAATTTTTTAATAATTGGACAAACAACTCAACCAATACATATTCAAATATCTTGTCTTTGTTGTTTTCGATGTTTTTCTCAGCATTTTGAATACGAATAGAATCACTACTTTTTAAATGCTTCATATCACTACCATTCATAAAATTCAGTTCTGTAATATTTGATATTAATGATCCCTTTCCATATTTATTTACAGCAGTTTGCATTATATTATCAAAATATGTTTTAAATATAAAATATTCTAATGAAGAAGAAGTTTCCATTTTTGTAAAAGTTAAAAAGGTTTTTGTATTATTATACTTCAAATCTATGTCATCGTACCCTTTCATAATAAGATCTAATACAATTTTTTCATTACTAGATACAGGTTTTTCTATGGTTTCCCATTCTGCGCGCGTTAACTTACTTTGATTTAAATCCATGATTGTTGAATATATATATATTAATTTATTTTAAAACTTTATTAGAATCAATTTTTAATAATATATATACGAAAAATACATATATATGTTTGCTAACTTATTTGTAAAAAATACAGAAAAAATAGGTTTTGAAGATATGCAACAAATATGTAAATATCCTCAAAAATATATTATAATTAATACATTGCCTCTGCATGAACAAGGCTGTTTGATATATAACACTTTGCATTTTGATAAAGAGGAAACGACAATAAATAATTTGCTACAAAACTATGATCTAAAATCAAAACATGTTGTTGTATATGGCAAAAATAATTGTGATGAAAGTGCTGATAAAAAATACAAACAAATTCAAAGATTAGGCTTTCAGTATGTGTTTTTATATAGTGGTGGATTATTTGAATGGTTATTATTACAGGATATTTATGGTCGTGAAGAATTTCCAACTACAAACTACACGTTAGATATACTTAAATATAAACCTATAAAACTGTTTTCTATGAACCTGTTAGAAAATTGATTTATAAATTCGTGATAATAGGAAAGAAAATATATTCAACAAATATAATGAACCCCAAAATTATTTCAATTGAAGGAAATATTGGATCCGGAAAATCTACCATTGTTCATAATTTAGAAAAAAAATTGCAACACGACAAAAAATACGTGTTTTTGCGTGAACCAGTTGATATTTGGCAGACAATCAAAGATACATATGGAAAAACTATATTAGAAAAATTTTATCAAAATCCAGAAAAGTATGCGTTTGCATTTCAGGTAATGGCATATGCCACACGTAGTGCGATATTACAAGAGGCTATTCGAAATAACCCTGATTGTAAATATATTTTGTGTGAGCGTTCGCTTGAAGCAGATAATCAAATTTTTGCAAAAATGTTGAATGACGATAATAAGATGGAAAGTGTAGAATACGAGATTTATGAATATTTTTATAAAACTAGAAAACAGGATATGGATCTGGATGCTGTTATCTATATAGACGCAGACGCAACGGTATGTTTAAATAGAATTAAAAAGCGGGATCGTAACGGGGAAACAAATATTAGTTTAGATTATTTACAAAGTTGTAAAGATTATCACGATAATTGGTTATTAGATAATAAAGAATCCAACTATGACTTTGTAATTAATAGCAATTATGTGGAAAAATTAGATATATATTCAACCTGTAATTTAGAAAAGTTAAAAATATTGTATATCAACGCAAATCATAATGCTAGTTATAATGCAGAAGATAAAAATGATATAGGAAACAAATGGTTAACTATCATTCAAGATTATATCGATTGTTTGTAAAATATTTTAATATATTATTTAAATGTATATTAATAAATAATATATAATAATGTGCGGGATTATTGGCATACATAGTATAGTTAAGAATGAAAAACTATTTAATGAAATATTTGAAGGATTAATGTGCTTACAGCATCGAGGACAGGATAGTGTAGGAATAAGTAATGAATTTTGTATTCGAAAATACAATGGTTTGGTGAAATATGCTTTTCAAAATGAAAATGATGAAAGTCTATTGTGTCAAAATTACATGGGTCATGTTCGATATGGAACAAATGGGCTAACAAACAATTTTCAACCTTTTTATACTATTTTTCCTCGACGTATTAGTTTATGTCATAATGGAAATATAACAAATACACAAGAAGTAAAAGATATAATTTACAATAATTATCACATATTATTAGACACACAATCTGATTCAGAAATCATATTGTCACTTTTTTCCTGTAAATTATATGAATTATTAAATACTCAAGGTAATGAAATAACAGAAGATAAAATATTTAGTGTTACAAATTTTTTACACAATATTTTAAAAGGGAGTTATTGTTTAATTATTATTATTAAAGGTTATGGTATGATTGCAGTTCGAGATAAATACGGAATACGCCCTTTAATATTTGGAAAAAAAGGAAGATAACTATATTATTGCAAGCGAATCAGTTGCTTTAAATTTGTTGGATTATGATATTATCCGAGATATGCATGCAGGAGAAACCATTATTTTTAAAAATAATATAACTACTCCTTACCATAATGGTTACGCAAATGCAGTGCTAAGGCCTTGTTTGTTTGAATATATATACTTTGCAAGACCTGATTCTACTATTGATAAAATAAATGTGAATGAAGCGAGAATACAAATAGGAAGAATATTAGGTTCAAAAATGAAAGAAGTTTGGGACTGTAACGAAATAGATTATATTATTCCTGTACCAGATACTAGTGTTACTTTTGCAAATGGAATTCAAGAAATAATAAAAAGACCGTTGCGCGAAGGATTTATTAAAAATCGTTATATTGATAGAACATTTATTATGAAAAATAAAAATATTATTCAACAAAATATTCGAAGAAAATTATCTGGTATACGCAATAGTTTTGAAAACAAAAATGTTTTAATTGTAGACGATTCCATTGTTAGAGGAAATACAAGCAAGCATCTTATTAAAATGATAAAAAAATATGGTTGTAAAAAAGTGTATTTTGCTTCTTGTGCACCAATTATTACAAATACAAATAATTATGGTATTTATATTCCTACAAAAGAAGAATTAATTTCATTTCAACGAACCCAGGAAGAAATTAGAAAAGAATTGGAAGTTGATTATTTAATTTACAATGATTTAGATAAAATTATTGATAACTTAAAAAATGTAAACAAAGATATTGACCACTTTGAAATATCTATGTTTTTATAGATCGAATTTTACTACAATCTTTACCTTTTCTTTCTTAATGCATTTCACTGCAGATACAGACAATTCTTCGCGTTTTTTCCTGGTCTTACTATTATCACCGTTATCAATTGTTTCCCGCTTTTTGGAACTTGTGTTTCTAGAATTCATATCATTTTCGATAGTTGCATAGTTATTTTCAATGTAATCAATTACTTTGTTTTCAATAGCCCATTTAAAAAAATTTAATTGGCCAATAGTAGTTTCCATATGTTTCTCTTTAAACGGTATTGTAATACGTTCCCATCGACAGAAAGGATCAAATCTTTTTTTAGAATATGCTTTCAGTTTCAATTTATAATCATTGTACACTTTAAACCTAACTATCGAATCCATATTACTTTTCTTTACTGGTAACTCATAGACAGTATAATACTTTTTTGCATAATTAGTAACAAACCAATCTACAATTCTAAGAGAGATTTTTGTTTCGCCGTTTATAATACGCATCATGGTTTCTAAATAATCAACGTCTTTATAAAATTCCGTTAATTTATTTAGTAATAAATCATTTTGAGTTTGCAAGGAGGATGAACAAAATACACTCATTTACTTTACAATATTTTTTCTATTTATGCTTTTTCAAAGAAAAAATATTTATATAATATAAATGAAAGAATATAATCTTGATAACAAAGAAAAAAAATTAGAATCTTTAGAAAGCATTTTTTATTCTTCCAATATTTCTAAAATATCCTTCTTGTTTGTTGCATTTTTGATTATTGCTGGAGGATATGCAAATCAAATTTTCTCGTGCAGTACACAAAGATATTTACAAAATAATATTTACGGTAAACACATTATTGGTTTTGGTTTGATTTTTATGTTTATCATGTTGGAAGGAGGATGGAATTTTGACAATGAAGATCGTGAAAAGCATCCCGTGGATTGGTCGAATGGCAATTGCTTTGATAGTTTGATTTATGCAGGTATTTTATATTTTATTTTTTTACTTTCCTCTAAAATGAAAATATATTGGAATATTACATTCTTTTCATTATTGTTTATTTTATACGTTGCCAATACACAACGATTATATTACTACAATCGACAACAAATTGACGAAAAAACAAATGAACGTGTATTAAATGGTGAAAAAGTTATTTTATATTCATTACCTGTTGTTTTGTTTGTAGGATTATTGCAATATTATTTATATAAAAAAGACCAGTTGGGTAAAGATTTCCAATTGTATTTATTCTTTTTAGGTAATGCTAAATGTAGAGATATTGATTAAAAAATTGACAAGTATCGATTACGTTATTTTTATTCCAAATAACGTAATGTTAAGTAAGTATTTTTGCTGCTTTACAAATTCCAACCAATATAAGTATGAAACCCCTGAGTTAAATAAAGCCAATTGGGACAATACTCCATCCTTTTCTCCAGATGTGAAGTATGGAAAAGTGATAAAGGTATATGATGGAGATACTATCACTATTGCATCAAAACCCTATAAGAATTATCCGGTTTATCGATTTTCTGTGCGTTTAAATGGAATCGATACTCCTGAATTAAAAACACAAAATGAAAATGAAAAGAAACATGCTATTATTGCACGTGATGCGTTACATGAAAAAATTTTTGGTAAATATGTAGAACTTAAAAATGTAACGTTTGAAAAATATGGTCGTCTATTAGCCGATGTGTATTTAGATGAAGAAAATTTAAATGATTGGTTAATTATGAATAATTTTGCAACTAAATACGATGGTGGTACAAAAGAAAAACCGGCTAGTTGGTTTGAGAATGTTATATATTAATGAAAAATATGAAAAACAAAGTAATTAAAAACAAATGTTTATAATATACATGAAATTTTTACACATGTTTATACCAACATTATACATATTAGGAGATATAGGTTACTATACTGATTCTTTACAATGTCTGGTGAATAATTTTAGTAAAAATATTACAGGTATGAATAGATTAATATTAATGGGAGATAATTTTTATGATGAAGGTATTAAAGAAAAAAATGATGAACAATGGAATGACTATACACAAGTGTTTTCTAAAATACCTTATAATAAAATTAATGCTATTATTGGCAATCATGATTATTATGGAGATCCACATTTACAATTAAATGCAAAATACTTTGAAAACAACGAATTTTATTTTAAAAGAACAATATCTAATATTGATTTATATTTCCTAGATACTGCTCCATTGCATGAAGGGCATTGTAATGTTGATAATGATATATTTAAAAAAGTTCATTATAAGAGTGCTAATAAATTAAAATTAGAACAAATAGAGTGGTTTAAAAAAGAATTAGAAAAAAGTAATAGATTAGGCAGAAAAATACTTGTATTTGGACATTATCCAATAATATCAAATGGAGTTTATTTTTTTCATTTGATTCCTATATATAAATTATTAATTCCCATTTTTGAAAAGTATAAGGTTGATGCTTATATAAGTGGTCATGAACATAATATTCAATATATTAAAAGGAAAATATCAAATAACTATACGTTTCATCAGTTCATTATTGGTAGTTCTAGTGAAAACCGCATTGATGAATTTAAGAATCCCTTTCATATTAACATGTTTGATAATAAAGAAAACTTTTTTCTTAAAATTCAAGAATATGGAAAGGATATTCATTTTAAATTTATTAATACTTTAAATGAAGTAAAATATTTTATTATTATCTAAATTTTATAATTATATGTTGAAATATAATTATAGATTTCGCAGATTTTAGAAATGAGCTGCATTTTGCTCATCAATAAAATGATTTAATTTTATAAATTCCATAAGGTCACAAATATATTTCGTTCCAATTACATGTGCAAACATCTCTCTAATTTCATGTTTTTCAAAAACAATTCCTTTCTTCTTTTTCCATTGATAAAAATCTTCAAAATAAATTAAATTTTTTCCGTTAATTTTACCCTTTTCTTCAATTATTTTATAAAATTCTGACCGCAAGTACCCCTCAAAACTTTCTTCTATTATTTCTTCCTCTGATTGAGGAGCCCTTGGTATATTACCTTTCAAATTATTTGTAATGTATTCTGAATCAATATCATCTACCATTTTTGTAAAATCAACAGGTAAAATGGTAACATTATGATAATTCGCGTTTTCATTATTAACAGTTTCGTTTTGTTTTTTTAAATTTAAAGATTTATAAATATCAAATAATACTTCATTCTTTTTTTCGTTGTTATTTT
>MDTB01176789.1_pt1 | contig 32330 bp, 30 predicted proteins | sample 811161 | NCBI WGS metagenome assembly MDTB01 (sample SAMN05326650, study PRJNA326480) | marine metagenome | isolation source: seawater | place: Mediterranean Sea | collected 2009 | reverse complement strand
TAAAATAATATAAAACTGTGCCTGGCAACGTCCTACTCTCCCGTGCCTTAAGACAAAGTACCATCGGCGCTGAAGGACTTGACTTCCGAGTTCGGAATGGAGTCGGGTATAACCCCTTCGCAATAATTACCAGGCACAGTTTTATATTATTTTATTCTTACTTTGTAAATATTAAAAATAAGCATGACGTTAAAAAAACTCTATTTAGGGCTTGTTTTATTCTTGAGTTCAACAAGTCCAGCAGAAAATCCCAAAATTAAAAAATTAAAACCAGAATTAAATGTTGAAAAAAAACTACCACTACTTTTAAAAGGGAAAAACATTAAAAAAAGACTTAAAATCATAGCTAGATAAACCCAATCTGATATATGAGAAGAATGTTTATTTCTATTAATATAATCTAAGTAACTATAATAAACGATATAAAGTAAAAAAAACAAAATTAAAAAAAATCCAATTATTCCAGTATCATTAAGAATTTCTAAAATATAGTTGTGAGGGTGATTTTCGCATACTCTATTTGGTAAATGTATTTTCGTAGAGCAAAAATTTCTAAATGATTTAATTCCTCCTCCAAATAGCGGCCTATCCATAAAAAGATTTATTGATGTAATATAAAGTGGTAAATGACCCGTGTAATGAGGTAAGGGTCTGTAGTTAGAAGTAGTTTTAAATTCCTCAAGGTTATGAAATTGTATTCCAGTACCCTCATATTTTTTTAAATTTGGATATTCTTTATTAATTTCTTCAAATATAATGACAGGATTTGGGATGCCCACATAAAAATTACCTGCACGTTTAATTATTGTTTCTGATTTAACAATCAATACACCTAAAGAAAGGATCATTGTTGCAGATAAAAATAAGAAATAAAACTTTTCTTTTTTTTTATAAATTATACCTAGACATATCAAAAAAAATAAAAACATTACCAGTGGCATTCTATTTCCTGCTAATAACAGAGATGTGAAGAAAAAAATTATCAAAATGGCAAAAATAATTAAATAAAGATATTTATTTTTTTCTATTTTAATAATATTAAACAACGCGAATATTCCAATTGTCGAAAACATTAAAATAAACCCTCCAGCAACTAATCTGTCTCCAAATATACCTGTGTAATATTTTACTTCTGAGGATAATTTAAATACCTCGTAACCGAGTATATTTTTGCCAAAACTAAATTGAAATATTATATCTAATGAAACTATGAAGGAAATAATTAAACAAGACTTTAAAAAAGTGTTCAAATTAATTTCTAAATTTACAACAAGAGTTCGTAAAATTAACAAAAATAAAAAGTATCTTAAATATAAAATTGATTTCAATGCATCTTTTGTTTCTAACACAAAAAAGTAATTATAATAACTTGAGACTAAGACTGTAAAAAAAAACAGTAAAATAATTAAAAAAAATTTTTTATCAAACCATTCAAATAATCTTTTTTTATAGTAAAAAACTCCAAACAGAATAATAAATGAAATAAACAAATTTGTTATTAAGTTTCCAAATATAAAACTGATAGGAAATAGATAAATTAGAAATTGTAATATTTTTAATGTGTTTTTTTGTAAAAAAATCATGAGGGTTAGCACTAAATATCAAATTTTAAAAAATTTTAATAATAAAAAAAATTTTATTCAAGTAAAACTTGTCATTTAAATTTTTGGTGGGTGTGATAAGAATTGAACTTATGACCTCTACGATGTCAACGTAGCGTTCTACCACTGAACTACACACCCAAAAAATTTGATTTATAAATCATTAAATCGCATTTTGTCTTTTATAAAAATTAATCGTTTTAATTATTCCTTTTCCTAAACTAGTCTTGGATCTCCATTTAAACGTTTTTTTAACTTTTGTTAAGTTTGGATATAAAACTTTTGTTTCATCTTTTCTCATTTTTATTTTTCCGTACATTGGTATTCCTTTACCTATCTTATTTTTAATTAAAGCTATAACTCTCTTTACTTGGACGGATTTTCCGTTTCCAACATTATATATTCCAGACTGAATTTTTTTTGTCTTTAATATTTTTAGCATTAATTCAATAAAATCATCTATAAATAAAAAATCTCTTTTTTGTTTTCCCTCGGTACATGCAAATTTTTTATTTTTTAAACAAGAGTCTATAATAATAGGTATTAGTCTATCTTTTTTTTGAAAAGGCCCATACACTTGATAAGGTCTTACAATAACATATTTTTTTAAATTTTTTGCTATGTACTTTGTTGATAAAAATTTTGCCTTACCATAACAGGAATTTGGGCTACAAACGTTCGATTCTTTTTGAGGGCTATCTATTCTACCATACTCTAAACTACTTCCAGCTTGAATTAAATATCCTGAGTTAGTTTCTTTAATGTAATTAACTATTTTTTTTACTAATTTATAATGTGCTTCAAATGTTTCAGATTTATTTGAATGATTAATATTACCTGCAAAATTAATTACGAAATCAAATTTTTTTAATTTTAATTTTTTTTCAAAGTTTAAAAAATTTATTTTTTTTATATGAATATTTTTAATTAAAGGAGAGATAAAATTTTTTCTATTTTTTGTCAGACAAACTATCCTAAAGATATTTTGTTTTAAAAGAACTTTTATTAAGTTTCTGCCAAAAAAACCTGAAGACCCAAATATAAGAATTTTTTTTTTCAAATTAGTTTTTTTTTGAAATATGTTTTTCTAAAAGTTGTTTATCTCTTAATGTATCCATACACTGCCAAAACTTATCATGTTTGTATGCCCCAAGTTTTTTTATTTTACAAACATTTTCAAGTGGTGATTGCTCTAAAATTGTATTATCGTTTTTAATATACTTAAATATTTTAGGCTCCATAACAAAAAAACCTCCGTTTATCCATCCCTCATCTAATCTAGATTTTTCTTTAAAATATTTTACCTTTTTTCCACTTAGTTTAATTCCACCAAATCGTGCAGGAGGTCTTACTGCGGTAAGCGTCACATAATTTTGGCTTTTTTTATGAAAATTTAAAAGTTTTTTTAAATTTACATTTGAAATAGCATCTCCATAAGTAAGCATAAATCTTTTGTTTCCAATTAATTTAGAAAGTCTTAGTATTCGCCCACCTGTCATAGAATTTTTTCCTGTATTAACAACTTGAATTTTTAAGTTTAATAAATTTTTTTTAAAATAATTTTCAATAATTTTACTTTTGTACCCACTAGCAATTATAAAGTCTCTGAATCCAAATTTTTTGTAATGGTTAATAATTCTTACGATAATTGGAACATTTAGGATTTTCACCATTGGTTTTGGAATTTTTTTTGTATATTCTGACAATCTTGAACCTTTTCCCCCAGCTAATATTATCACTCTCATAAATTAGATATTGCGTTCAAAGTTTTTAATTTGATTTGAAGAAAGTTTAAATACATTTTTTTCTTTTAAATAATATTTTTTATACCAATTAATTGTTAAATTAATAGTTTGTTTAAAAGTTAAAATAGATCGCCAACCTAAAATTGACTTTGATTTTGTTGAATTTAACTTTAAAAGAGTGTTTTCAATATAATTTTTTTTATTCTTATTAAATTTCCATTTAATTTTCGGCCATAATTTTTTTGATATACTTAAAACCTCTTTTACCGTTATATCTTTTTTTGACGATGGTCCAAAATTAAACGCCTGTCCATGAAGTCTCTTATTTTTTTTAAGTTTATAGCTAGCTATCAAGTAGCCATTTAAAACATCTAAAACATGTTGCCATGGCCTAGTTGCAAATAAATTTCTAATCAAAACTGGATTATTAAGATTACTAGATTTAATTATATCAGGTATCAATCTATCTTCTGTCCAATCTCCGCCTCCTATAACATTCCCTGCTCGCGCTGTTGTTACATAAACTTTATTTTTTTTTCCTGAAAAAAAAGATTTAATATAAGAATTAATGCATATATCTGCTGATGATTTTGAAGCTCCATAAGGATCACTACCACCTAAAGAGTCTTTTTCGATATATCCTTTTTTAGTTTCTATATTTTTATAAGCTTTATCACTTGTAATCATAATTGCTATTGTCTCTTTTTTTTGTAGTCTCAGACACTCAAGAACATTTAATGTTCCAAGTAAATTAGTTTTCCATGTTTTGACTGGATTTAAATAAGACCTTTTTACTATAGATTGAGCTGCTAAATGAAAAACAAAATCAGGTTTGAAAGTTTGAAAAACCCTTTTAAGTTTTTTAAGATCATTTATATCTAAGTTTTTCGATATTATTTTTTTTTGTAAATTAAGTAATTTGAAATGAGATGGCTTGGTTATTAGACTGTCAGATATTCCTAAAATTTTTGCACCATTAAGATAAAGCCACAATGACAACCATGAACCCTTGAAACCAGTGTGTCCCGTAATAATAATTTTTTTATTTTTAAATATTTTAAGGTAGGATTTATTCATTTAAATTTTGATTTTTGTTATAATCAACTGTTATTTATAATATCTCTATTTTTTCCATCTTGTAATAAAGTTTTATAAAAAAAGTCATATTTTCTTCTTTTAAGGGAATATAAAACTTTTTTAAAAAAATTATTTATACAATCATCTTTTTTAACTTTAATTTTTTTAAATTTGTTTTTAGTTTTAACTATTATTTCAAGATCTTTATATGGTAAGGCAAATATTCGTTGTGGTGAAAAAATAATTTTACTTTTAGTATAAAAAATAATTTGTTGACTGTATTCTCTATCCATAGCAAAGTTTCCAAAATAAGTGCAATTTTTCGAATTATTTTTAACGTAAAAATTTTTTACTAATTTTGAATTTTTGAAATAATTTCTGTCAACTGTAAGATTGTTTATCTTATTTTTCATAAACAATCTAATAATTGTGGATGCATATACAGCCATGTCGTCTTCACAATCTCCTTTAATTTTTTTTATCCTTTTTAAAGAAGATACTAAAGGATGATTAAGATCCGATTTTATCAATTGAATGTTTTTTATCCCTTCACATTCTTTCTCTATTATTTTAAATACTCTATGATAATTGTATAAAGTTGACTCTGCTAAAAAAGTTTTTTTCTTTTTGCAATTTTTAATAAGTTTATCGTTGATTTCAAATCTAGCGTTATTGGCTTGTCAACAATAACATTAAATCCCATTTTTAAAATTTTTTTTGCATAGCTTAAATGTAAAGAATTTATTGTTGAGATATAAACAATATTAGGTCTAAATTTCCTTAATGCAGTCTGATAGTTATTGTAGAAGATTTTTATTTTATTATTTATTTTTTTTGATTTGGAACAAATACAATAATTAAATTTTTTATTTCTTTTTAAAGATGGTATTAACCTTCTTCTAGCAAAAGAAGAATAGCCGATAATTAATAATTTTGTTTTAGGCATAAATTGAAATTCTCTCTTAATAATGATTAGTTAGTATTATATATATATTTTTAATTTTTTCTCTTAACAAGTTTTGTTGAATAATTTATTATAGTTGTTGCTTCATCTTCTTCTCTCATTGGGTTATGGTTTTTTAATGAAGATAGTAGGTTTTTCCTCTTAACCTCATCATACAAAATATCATACAAAGATTGTGCAAATATTGATACGTCATAACATGGAACTAATAGTCCATTAACGTCATGTTTAACATCATCTTGAGCAACACCTACATCAAATGATACTACGGGTAATTTATTTTCAACTGCTTCAGTCACTATGTGTGGCGCAAAACATTGCAAAGAAGGACAAGCTAATAGATCTGACGCCCTGTATAATAAGTTGAGTTTTTTATCTGAATTAATAAGATCGAGGTGAGTCCATTTTATAATGTTGGATTTTACTTCAAATTTATTTTTTTTTCCCATTGTCAAAATTCTTAAACCAGGAAAAATTTTTCCTTTTTTTTTTCTTATGTATATATTTATTCTCAAATAATTTAAGAGCTTCTAATAAAAGATGACCTCCTTTATGATGAGCTGCAAGATCAAATGCACCAAACAAAATAATTCTTTCATTCCTATCTAAACCTAAAATTTCTCTGGCACTATCCTTTGTGTAATGGTTTTTCCTTTCTTTTCTTACATCCAACCTCGCAATATGCATTTCCGCTTCTTTAAAAATTGAAGACTTATTGAAAATTTTTTTTACATATGAGTTTTGAACAAGAACCTTTGGTTGATATTTGTTAACAATTTTTTTTTTTGCTATTAAATTTTTTTTTGTGATGTTGAAAATATTCAAAAAATTTAATTTTGGACACCTGTCACAATTTACAGTAAAATTCTGACATTCACCGTTGAAATGACAACCGCCAGTTGCTAATTCAATATCTAAGGGTCTTAATAAAATCACTTTTTTATATTTCATTATTTCTTCAAATATTTTTTTAGAAATAAGTTTATAAAATGTAAAAATTATTATCACATCAGACTTTTCTATATCTTTTTTAATTGATTTAAGTTTTATTGTCGTGTTCCCAAACCAAAAAAGTTCCAGAAAGTTCTTTTTATAACTACTGATTTTCTTAATTTTTAAGAGATTGAATAAAAAAGCAATAATTCTTAAAAAAAATGATCTTTTTATAATTTTAATATTCTGATTACCATTTTTTGTGTGTAACAATCTAACTTGAGTCTCATGACTCAGTTTTTTCAAATTATTTGATAAGTTTATTGCAGTTTGTCCGACACCGTCAGAATCATTGTTCAGCAAAATTAAGAATTTCATAAAAATCTATTAAAATATTCTGTATTGCTTGTTAATTTTTTTTGTTTCAATTACCTGCTATTTCCCTCAAAATTTCATAATTCCTTTTTTTTGAAATTTCTTCAGAAGTTAAGTATTTTTTTTTATAATTTTCAAACGCCTTTTTATTTATAGATTTAAGGTTATCTTTTAAATCAAATTTTTTACTAATATTTATTAATGGTATATTCAAAGACATTGAAATAAGATTTAACTCTCTATATCTTCGGAAATCTTTCTTTAAAATTTGATCATTATAAAACAAAATAATTTTTTTATTACTAGCTATTGCGTATGTTAATGCAGTTGTTGCAGAATTTGCAATTATAAGTTTAGCGCTACGCACGTAATTAAGTGCTGCATCTATCTCATGTAAAAATTTCAATGACTTATCATAATAAGGATTTTCGAAACCTTTATTTTTGGGGTGAGGAATAATAAATACTTTTGCATTTGATCTTTTTTCAATATTTTTAAAAAAATTATTAATTTCAGAAAACCATACTTTTAAATTTATATTTAAATCAAACCCAAATAAATTATCGTCATTTTGGTAATAAGGCCCTGCGGAGTCTAAATATAAAATCATGTTAGATTTTTTTTTAAATTTTTTTTTTTGTATAAGAAATTTTGAGTATTCAAATGAATGGAATTTTATATAAGTATCATTATTGTTTTTTATAGGATTTATTTTTTTGTATCCAGAATACAAGATATAATTTTTTTTGAAACTTAAATTTCTTAATATAAAAGTAATAATTTGTCTTTTAATATATATAATAAGTATTTTAGGTTGAGAAAAAACTTTAAAAAATTTTTTTTTATTTATTTTCCAATTTTTATAACCATCATAAGTTAATAAACCAGGGGTATATATTTTAATAATTTTTACTTTAGCAATTAACAAGATTACATGAATTAAAAGGGATTTAAGTGAATGAATATCAAGCATACAGAAAACTGTTAAATTTTCCTTTTTTTTTAAAATATTAAAATACCTAATCCAAGAAAATAAAGAGGTAAAAATTTTTACCCCTTTTTGTCTTTTAGATAAAAAAGCTTTGTTCCAATTTTTATTAAGTACTTCTGATAAATCGTGAACCTCTATTTTTTCATTAAGTTTTGATCTCAATAATTCTATACCGTAAAGTTTTTGGTAAAATTGAGTAAACTTATATGGATATAAAATTAAAAACATCTAAATTAAATTTTTTTTATCTATCATAGAAACTTTGCCGTCTTGTAATTTCCAAACTACGTCACACTTCTCAATTACATTTTTTCTATGAGCTATTATTATTAAAGTTTTTATCTCAATTTGTTTTTTCAGGTTAGAAATTATTTTATTCTCTGTTTCAGTATCTAATGAGCTAGTAAATTCATCTAAAAAAAATATTTTTTTATTTTTATAAATAGCTCTTGCTAATGCAATCCTTTGTTTTTCTCCACCGGATAGTTTTACTCCATCAGTTCCCACGTTTTCATTTAAACCTTTATCTAAAGAGGTAATTTTATTTTTTAATTCTGCTATTTCAATGGCTTGATTAAGCTTCGCTATGTCAATATAAGCTTCCTCATTCTCAAATGTAATATTATTCTTTAAACTATCATCAAGTAAAAAGGTTTTTTGTGACACATAACTGATCTCTTCATGCCAATTTTTTAAATTATGATAAATATTTTTATTTTTAAAATAGATATTTCCTGATCCAGGTTCTAAAAGACCAATCAATATTTGCATTAAAGTACTTTTTCCTGATCCAGTTTCGCCAACAATACCGACAGTTTGACCCTCGGAAATACTCATATTTATATTTTCTAAAACTTTTCTATCACTGTTTGAATAATTAAATGATAAATCTTTTACATTGATAAAGTTTTTTTTAGGTTCATTATTGTCTAAAAGAAGATTTTTTTTATTAATAATTAATTTTTTTTGTTTAGATTCGCTAATTTTTCTTATTTCTTCATTTAATAATTTTACACTAGGTTCAAATATTCTCATGTAATGTAAACTTGTATTAATACCTGAGAAAGCAGGAATTGACCTAAGAACTGCAATTAAAATAACAGATAAAAATGCGAGAATTTCCGAGTTATTGTCAAATGTTAACGATAAAATAATAGTAAGAAAAACAATAAACAGTATTGATATAACCTCTAAAAATAGTTTTGGAAATCTATCTAAAACAGAAAAAAATAATAAGTTGCTTTCAAATAAATTGATTTTTTCTTTAAATTTTTGAGATATCTGGTTTTCTTTATTTAATAATTTTATGTCTTTAATTGCCCCAAATAGTTCGAATACCATTTGATTGAATTTTTGAAACAAGTTTCTATTTTCGTAAGCACGTTTTTTCAGATGAGGCTTTAGTGTTTTGATATAAATAAAAGTTATTAATGTGAATGCAAGTGCTATACTTAACGCTAATTTGTAGCTTGTTATAAATATAATTATAAAAACTGTAATAAATGCCATTATTTCTCTAAACAAATTATTTAGGTGGAAAAGATATCCTCTCAAGGCTTGAAGTGTATCTGTTACATTCCTGGCTAGAAAACTTGGTCCCACTTCAAAGTAATATTGATAGCTCTCTTTAAGATAAAAATTGAACATTTTCATTGATATTGAAATTTTTAAATTTTTGAAAAATTTCTCTTGGGAATACATTAATAGAATTAAAAATATATTTTTTAATATGAAAGCTAGAATAATAAATATACCTAGATGTATCATCACTCTTTCATCTGTTAAAAAATTTGAAATAAGAGGAATTTTTTCTAAAATTAATTGTTTATCAATTAGTAAAGTTGCAAAAATTGGAATTGAAACAAGAGCTATAAGCTCAAGAAAAAAGTGTACAATATTTAACAGTATTAAAAAGTTAAATTTGTAACGATTTTCCTTATCGATAAGCAATAATATATTTTTATAAAATTTCATAAAAAATTTTTATTTAATTAAATCACTAAATATAATTAAGATTTTTCAAGTTTTTTCGAAGAAGTTTATGAATTTTTTTATCATTATAATAATTTATATTTTTTTCATCAATTTTAATTCTTTTGTATTTTTTTAATAGATTAAAAATTGATTTTCTTAAATTATGCTTTAGGTCGAACTTTAAAATTTTTTTGATTTTTTTAAATGAAACTTTGTAATTCCTTTTATCTTGTATTATTTTACTTTTTTCATAATCAATTTTTATAAATCTTTTAATAGTCTTTATAATATCTATGATTCTGTAATTCTCTTTGTCGGATCCAACATTAAAAATTTGTCTGTTAACATCTTCTTTTTTTGAATCTAGTACCTTAATTAACAAGCGCGACACATCATTTACAGAAATAAAAGGCCTCCAAGCATTCTCGCCATACAATTGGATTTTGATTTTTTTTAGTGCCATTAAAACAAATCTGTTAACAACTAGGTCAAATCTTTTTCTTGGTGAGTCGCCATAAACAGTTGAAAGTCTTAAAATAACTGGACAAAGTCTATCTGATTTAAATGATAATATAGATTTTTCACACTCAATTTTACACTTTGCGTATAGTGAAACAGGGTTTAATTTAGAGTTTTCCTTACACTTTAAATTTGAGTCACCGTAAACACTACAACTAGAGGCAAATATAAATTTGTTAATTTTATTTTTAATACATTCTGAAACAACAAAAACTGTATTTTCAAAATTATTCTTGATTGAAAAATTTTCATTTAAATTAACAGCAGGATCACCCACAATTTCACCTAAATGAATTACGTCACTACAATGTTTTAGAGATTTTTTTAGTTTTTTTTTGTTTTTACAGTCACCATAAAAAACTTTAAGATTTTTATTTTTTAATGTTTTTTTATCTAAGTAGCATCCATAGTAATTTGTATCTAAAATATTGACCTTAAACTTTCTGTTTAAAAGATCTTTTACAAGAACTGATCCTATATATCCTAGTCCCCCTATTACTAAAATTTTTTCGTTTTTTTCTTTTTTACTTTCAGTTAAATCACTTGTGTGAATAAAATTCACTAATTTTTTCTTTCTTAAAATTGGAATTAAAATTTTATTAGATTCTAAAAGTAATTTTTTTTTATATTTTTCTTTTGAAAAGGGTATACTAAAATAATTTCTTTGACAGATATCTTTTGCTTTTTTTTTTGATGAAAATGACTTTTTTAATAAACTTTTTCTAATATCAGAGTCAGTTATAACACCAAAAAGATTTTTTGATTTTGAAACAACAAAAACACCATTTTTACCGTTTTTGTTAATTTTAAACAATACCTCTTTTAAACTAGTACTTTTAGAGACTGTCATATTTGTAAATTTTGAAATCATTTAAAATATTTAGGCTTTAGTAATTGATGTTTTTTAATATTCTTTAAAAGAATCTTATTTTTTATTAAATGAATCTTATTAACAGGAAAATTTCCCTCAGGTCTTAAAATATCTAAATCATCATTGACTATTTTCTGTCCTTTTTTTGTATCCCTATTAAGGTAAATTCCTTTTCGAGCAAAAAATTTCAATTGATTTTCTTTTTTTGATATTTTTCTTTTTTTAGAACCAATGCTTCTTTCGGCAAGTCTTACATTTTGCACCATCTGTTTAAGTTCTTTTGGTGAAAGTGAAAAATTGTGATCACCAATTTTTTGTTTTTTATTATAAGTAAAGTGTTTTTCTATTATTTGGGCTCCAGCAATTACCGATAAAGCTGGAGTTAAAATATCGTTTGTGTGGTCTGAAAAACCTACTTTTTTTTTGTATTTTTTTTTTAAAAAAAGGATATTTCTTAAATTTGGATTTGTAGTTGGATATTCCGAAACACAATGTAATAAACTTAAATGACACTTGTTTAATATTTTTGTTGCTTTAGTAATTTCTTCAAGGGTACTCATACCTGTAGATAAAATTACTTTATAATTTTTTTTGTTAATGCTTTTGAGTAATGGTATATTATTAATCTCGCCAGAAGGAATTTTTATCAAATTAATTTTCAAAGTTTTTAATATCTTTAGACTTTCTGTGTCAAATATCGAAAAAAATACCTTTATTCCTAATCTTTTTCCGTATTTAATTATCTGTTTCCATTCTTTAATAGAGAATTCTAAAGATGAAAATCTTTTAAATATTTTGCTATAATTTATTTTTTTATGAATAAATTCTTTATTTATGAAATTTTCAGTTTTAAAAAGTTGAAATTTTACAAAATCAGCTTTGGAATTTTTGGCAATTTTGACTAATTTTATAGCCTTTTTGAAATTACCATTATGATTAATGCCAGCTTCTGCAATTATATCAGTTTTATTTTTCAAATAAATTACCTAGAGTCTTTACTATAAAATTTAGGTTTGTCTTTTTTAATTTGTAGTGATTTGGCAAACCGAATATTCTACCAGATAATTTTTCAGCATTATTGAGGTATAATTTTTTATAATTTTGAGATCCCTTAAGATTTAGATCTTGAAAAACTTTTTGCTTATAAAGTGGATATTTATATCTTGATCTTATTTCAATACCTTTTTGTTTAAGTTTTGTCTTAACTTGAGATAGGCTAACTTTTTTGGACGTAATTCTTATTGGACACCAAAAATAAGTATGGAAAATATTTTTTATTGGGTCTTGAACTTGAAACCATTTTTTTTCTTTATTTAAATTTTTAAGTTTTTTTAATAGATATAATGAGTTTTGTATTCTTTTATTGTTTATCTTTTTAAGTTTTTTTAATTGTATTCTTCCGATTGCTGCGTTTATTTCTCCCATTCTAAAGTTATAGCCTAATAATTTATGGGTATCCCTATCTACCATTCCGTGATTTCTGAATGATTTACAAAAACTATAAATTTTTTTATCATTTGTGCAAAGTATTCCACCCTCACCAGTAGTCATATGTTTAGTAGCATAAAAAGAAAAACATGAAATATTTCCAAATGAACCGACTAATTTTCCGTTAAGTTTTGTTCCGTGAGCCTGAGAACAATCTTCAATTATTTTAATTCTATATTTTTTTGCTATTTTTATAATTTCATTCATATTACAAGATGAGCCTGCAAAATGAACTGGTATTACAGCTTTAGTTTTTTTTGAGATTTTTTTTTCAAAACTTTTTGGATCCATACAGTAATTTTTAATATCAACATCACAAAAGATAGGTGTACATCCTTGATGTAAAATAGCAGTGGCGCTACTAATAAATGACATTGCAGGTACGATAACTTCATCTCCTGGCTTTAATTCAAGTGCTGACAAGGATGCGTGTAAAGCTGCCGTTCCACTGTTAAGAGCTACAGCATATTTAGTACCAATAAATTTTGCGTATTCTTTTTCAAAACTTTCTACAATTTTTCCACTTACAAATTTACCGCTATAAACAACTTTTTTTATCGCTGAATATTCTTCTTTACCAGTAGTAGGGATTGCAACTTTTATCATTTAAATTAGAGAATTCTTAAACTTTTTTATTGTTTTTGCATTTGACCTTAATGATCTAATTATAGTTTTTGACTCATCGTAGAAAGAAATTGGTTTAGATTTTAGAAGTTTAAGAAATCTTTTATTATCCATTCTCATTTTATGAGACTCGTTTTCTTTTCTAGGATTTTTGATCAGTTTAACCTTTGATTTAAGACCAATTTTGTTAGCATGTTTACTTATTGTTGAACCAATATATTTGATTCCTAACATCTCTGTGGTTTGGTTAAAAACTTCAAATGATTTTTTTTGTTTATAGTTCAATAAATTAATCATAGATTTTACAAAATCTTGTAAACTTATAAATGGTCTTTTTAATAATCCTTTTCCGTAAACGGTAATATCGTGATTAATTACACTCATTGCGCAAAAACGATTCAATACTACGCCAAAATTAAAATCAAAATCAAATCTAGTGTTTAACTCAGGGTGAGCTTTAGTTTCTTTAGTCTGAGTACCATAAACTATTGATGTTCTCATATCTATAATTTTTAAACCCCAAATTCTATTTGCTAAATGTAAATTATTTAAATCATTGGACTTTGTTATATGATACCAGGATCCACCTAAATTTGTGAAAGGTATAATATCACTAAGTTTTTTATTTGTTGCTTTTACAAATCCTTCAGGAATTTCAAAATTTGGTTGGCCATAAACTCCTGTTGTGGAAGTATTTATAAATTTTATTTTTTTTTTTCCATATTTTTTTACTGACCAAAGTATATTTAATAATGAAATATTATTATTTAATAATGTAAAGTTCGCCTTTGATAAACTTGAATTAGCATAAGGAGCTGATGGCTGTGCAGCCAAATGTAAGACTACATCGAACTTATTTTTTTTAAATAAATTTTTTGTAAATATCGAATTCGTTAAATCACCTTTTACAAAAAATATATTTTTAAAGCCTAATTTTTTTGCTCTTTTAAGTCTCTGATTTATTGATTTAATAGGTATTGCACTTGTAGCTTTGGACTCTCTTACCCATTTTCTTCTTGATAGATTATCAACACCAATTATTTTTGCCTTTCTAAATTTTTTTGAAATCGCTAATGCTAAAGGCCAACCTAAGTATCCATCTATGCCTGTAAGTAATATTTTCATATATTGTTTTGTACAAATTTTTTTTCAATCAAATTATCTATTTTGCTTGTTTTTTTAATAATTTTTATAATTTTTTTTGCTGAATTACCATTACCATAAACATTTAATTTTCTATTAAGTTTTGGAAGTTTTAAAATCTTTGCAATTTGTTTTGTAATTTTTAAATTATTGTGTTCAACATGAAAAACATTTTTTCCAGAAAGCCTACCTTTTTGTCTAGTTCCAATATTGATAACGTACTTTTTTAAATAACCACATTCTGTAATACCACAGCTAGAATTACCAATTAACATTGAACTAAATTTCAATAGACTATAAAAATCATCATTATTTATATTTTTGTATACAGAAAAAAATTTATTTTTTGAATATTTTTTATAAACTTTTACAATATCATTATAACCTGGATCAGAGCATGGGTAAATAGCTATCGTAGGTATTTTAAACTTGCTTAATGATTTTAATGTTTCTGTAATTTGTTTTTTAGAATCTTTTACTTGCCATGTAACAGGATGTTGAATAAGGATAAAAAAATTTTTTTTGAGATTAATATTGAATTTTTTTTCTAAGTATTGTTTTTTTTTAAAAAAGTTTTCTTTTAATAAGTCTATAGAAGATAATCCAACATTGAAAACCCGCCAATTTTCCTCACCCATTTTTTTAACATTTTTATAACTCAAATTATTTGAGGTAAAATGTAGGTTGGCAATCTTAGTAATTGCATGTCTGGTTGGTTCGTCGGTTCCTCCTTGAGTGACATCTCCACCATACATATGTACCAATGGTATATTAAAATGCAAAGCAGAAATAGATGCGGCTAGAACTTCAGCTCTATCACCCAAAACAAATAAAAAATCTGGTTTTTTTTTTTTAAATATTTTACTCAAACCTTTAATGGTGTTTGAAACTACCGATAATCTATTCTCTATTGTATCTTTTATTACTATTTTCTTAAGTGTAATGACTTTTCTACTATACTGTTTTATTTCATTAAGAGTATTTCCAAAATAACTTGATAAATGCATGTCGGAAGCTAAGATTTTATAATCAATTTTTTTTTCTTTTTTTAAGGATTTTATAATTGGGATATAATGACTAAATCCTCCTCTTTTTCCGGTAAAAAAATAAAGAATTAACTTTTTTTTCATTTTCTAAATAAAATTTAAATTTTATATCTTATATTCTTAAAATTAAATATTTCTCAAAAATCAAACCATCTAATTGTGAATTTTTTAAAGTAAACAACGCATCATGAGGACTACAAGCTAATGGATATCCATGAATGTTTAATGAGGTATTTAACAGACAATAGACGCCAGTAGACCTACCAAAGTCGTTAATTAAATCATAGTATGCATAATTATTTTTTCTCTCCAAAATTTGAGGTCTAGTTGTTTGATCTGCAGGATGAATTGTTGCAGGTGCAATTTTTTGAAATAAATCTGTTGTTCTAAATGCCATGCTCATATAAGGGCAGTGTAAATTTTTTTTATTTATCAAGTATTTTTTTTCGTATTTTTTTAAGATTGTTGGAGTAAAAGGCATCCAAAAATCACGCATTTTAATTTTAGAATTAATAAGTTTGATAGTTTCTAGTTTTCTAGGATCTGCTATTATAGATCTGTTACCAAGTGATCGCTGACCCATTTCCATTCTTCCATTGAATCTTCCTAAAATTTTTCCGTTTTTTAATAAATTAACTATAGCTTTGTTATTTTTAATTTTGGTAAATTTGAAATTTTTATTCTTTTTTGAAAATTTTTTAATAATGTCTAGTAATTTTTTACCATCGTATTGAGGGCCAAGATAAATATTTTCCAATTCTTCAATATTCTTTTGTTTATTTAATTGTGAAATATAATAACATCCGCCTACAGAAAGCGTGGCATCACCAGAAGTAGGGTTAATATAAAAACTGCTAAGTTCTTTAATTTCAGATATAGGAATAGCTGTTTTAATGTTTTGAGCTACTCCTCCGGTTAAAATTACTTTATTAATTTTGGTTTTTTTAATGCAATTTTTAATCCATTGAACTAAAGTTTCTTCAACAACCTTTTGCAAACCTCCTGCTATCCCATCAAATCTACAATGCCTTAGTTTTTTTTGAAAATCAAAAAAGAAATCTTTCGGTTTTTTTTTTAAATCTATACCAAAGCCATTAGCTTTAAATAAATCCTTAAATGCAGCATTATAAGCTTTTTTAGTTTCATATTCACTCGCATAAGGAGCTAAGCCCATTACCTTATATTCATGTTGAGATGGTTTCATTCCTAATAGTAAAGTCATAAATTTGTAGAGGGTTCCAATTCTATTTTTTTTTGAAAAGAAAACTTCTTTTAATTTTTCATTTTTGACCACACTTACTGACAGATTAGACTTATCTCCCATTCCTTCATTAGTTAAAATTAAACAATTTTTCCTATATTTTTTTGGTGAAGCGAATAGAGCATAATATTGATGGCCTTTTTCATGATCAACATGAATAATTTTTTTTATGTCTTTTATCTTAAGATGTTCGACAACAGTATTTATTCTTAATTTTTGAAAATATTTTATTCTAACTGTTTTCTTTTTAAATTTTTTTCTTATTTTTAGAAAATTTTTAAATTTAAAATTTTGGTTCAAATTAATTTTGTGCTTAAATATTTCAAGATAATCTACTTTTTTTTTTTTATAAATTATTGGCCACCAATAGTCATACTGTTCTGATAAGAAGTCTTCAATACTAAAAGAGTCAATTCTACCAACTATATTTTGCTCCATCATATCATTTTTAGAAACTATAGCTATTTGATCTAAGTCGTTTGGTTTTAAGTTTGAATTGTTTAAGCAAAAATTTATTGAATTTTTTGGGTAACCCATTTGACATTTTTTTTTTGTGAATCTCTCTTCTGCTACGCTAGAAATTAGTTTACCATTAATCATCAAACTTGCATTAGACTCATGACCATAAGAAATTGATAAAACTTTAAAACTTTTATTTGTGTATTGCATATTTAAGTTCCCAATCTTCATTAGTTTTCTTCCAGAGATTTGGTCTTTTTTCTCTAAAAGCCTCAGTAATTGCGTCTAAATCTTTCTCAGAAATATTTAAATAATCTAAAGTTCCTTGAAGGGAGATTTTTGGTTTTTCACTATCAAATTTTTTTACTAATGCTATTCCCTCTTCTTTATTAATATGCCCATCTCTTATTTCATGCGCTGCGTCGGATGTTGCTCTCCCAATACCAAATTTTATGTATGATAAATAATAATGAAGTGGATCAGTGAAATCATCTAAACTGGCGTATTTATTGTAGGTTCCCTCGCTTCTACCATTAGGATTTACCTCAAAGTTATAATTTTTAACAGCGTAATAAAAATTTTCTTGCGGTATCCAGTTGTGAAAGTAACCAAACCAAGCAAATTCAATTTTTTTCTTCACTAAATCATCTTTTTTTGGAAGGGAAAAATACTTAAGTGAGGGATGATTAATTTCATTTTGACTTAATAAGCCAATTTTATTTCCGTTTTCAATAAGTTCGTTAGTCGAGGAGCCTTTATGGTATAAATCAACAAAATCTTCAATTGGTTGACCGTATTTATCTTTATTTTTTAGAGATCCACCATACTCAAGTTCTGCATTTTCTCCGTACATAACTAATTTTATGTTTAATTCATTTGCCACATGAAAAGGGTAAGACATTTGACCACGCCCGAATGCCTCGAAATGATTTCCGAGATAAATTAATCCCAAAAGTGAAATTTTTCTCTGAAACTCCCTATCAGGAGTAAAAACTTTTCCATCAATACCAGAATTATATAAATTTTGTAAATTCCTCATTCCAACAGCTGTATATAAAAGTGGTGACCAAGTGACATATAGAGGTTTCATTCCATATTTATATTTAAGCGTATGTGCTATCATTCCAGAGTCTTTACCTCCACTACCAGGAACGATTACATCATACTCACCATTATTTTTTTTGTGCTTTTCAATTAGTGTTAAAAATTCTTTTTTTCTAGAATTCCAATCAATTTTTTTTTTTTCTTCAAACCAATTGCAAGCGCTGCATACACCTTGGCTATCGAAAATTATTCTAGGTCTCTGGTTAGATATAACACATTTTTTGCAAAACTTTATCTCTTTAGGAAGTTTTGCTAATTGTCGCTCTAAATTACTTTCCTGAGTAATTTTATAAAAATCTAATTTTAAATCTTTAATAGATAAAAAGTTTTTCATATTTGTGATTTTTTATATTTTAACATCATAGTTTTACAATTAAATATTATATTTAAATTTTTTATATGCTCCGCACTTTGCAAAAAATTATTTTTTACAATTAAAACCATTTTATTTACTTTTTTATGCCGGGTAGAAAAGACTATTTTTTTTATTTATTGTCGTTTTAATTCCACTTAGCATAATATTAATTTTATCTTTTTGTATTTTAATAATTTTAAATATTTTGTCCGCAAAAGGACCACTTATAAATTTGTAATTTCTATTTAAGCAAAGATCTAAAAAATTGTAATTAAGAAAGCCAGAGCTATTTTCATTATTTTTACATTTTTCAACAAAACATTTAATTTCTTTTTGAAAAAGCTGACTTCCCTCTAAAAAATATTGTAATCCTTTCATAAATTTTAAATTTCTTAAAGTATTATAATTATCAAATGTTTTATGAAAACAAAAAACATATCCTCCGAGAAGATCAATTTCTTTTTCTATTACTTTGCTGTTAAAATATTTTTTTATAGTAAATTTAGGATAATAAAAAATTACATCTTGTCCAATTTTTTTACAAATTTCAGACCTTAAAATTGAAAAATTTTTTTTTTTAGCTTTAATCACTACCCACATCTTAGTCTAGCTCCCTCTTTAATTCATCATATTCTTTCATTTTTCTTTTCATGAAATCAACGGTCAATTTTGTTCTTACAGAAATTCCTTTTGGGGTAATTACGTATCGTAAATAGTTTATTTTATTTTTCTTTTTGCTAAAGTTTCTTAATTTAACTAAACCTTTATCTTTTAGCTCTTGTAAACAGTAATTCAGTTTTCCCAAACTAAAACCAAGTTCCTTGGCCAATTCACGTTGAGAAGAAGTTGGTTTTTTTTGTATCTTTCTTAAAATTTCAAAGTGATCTTGCTCGTTTTTCATTTTTCTGCAAAAGTTATATCGTTCAATAGTTGAACAGTAAAGAGAAAAATGCTAGATATGTATCGTTATTTAATAACTAAGTAAACTTAATATGGGATAATAAAACAATTTGAATAAGCGAATTATATCAAGATTAGATATTAAAAATGGAATTTTAGTAAAAGGAATTTCGTTAGAAGGTGTACGTAATTTAGGCGACCCAGAATTTTTTTCGAGAACGTATTACAAAGATTTAATAGATGAAATGCATTTTCATAATGTAATCGCTACTTTATATGAAAGTAATATGATGTTTGACATAATTGAAAAAAATTCAAAAAAAATATTTGTTAATGTTTCTGTTGGAGGTGGAATTAAATCTCGAAAAGAGGTTGATAAGCTTTTAAGAATAGGAGCAGATAAAGTTGTAGTAAATTCTGCAGGAGTTAAAGACCCCTTTTTTTTAAAAAATCTTGTAGATGTATATGGCGCTTCGACTATTTCAGTTAATGTTGAAACCGCGAAGATAGATAAAAATTACGAGGTGTTTATTGAAACAGGTAGAGTTAGAGCTGAGATGGACCTTTTTAAGTGGATTGAAAAAGTTCAAAAAATTGGGGTAGGAGAAATTATTGTAACAGACATTTTTTCAGAAGGAAAAAACAAAGGATATAATATTAATTTATTTAAAAAGATTAGAGAAAACGTAGATGCCCAATTAGTTGCTCATGGAGGAGCAGGTCCAAAGGAAAACATACTAGAGATTTTTCAAGAATGTAATGTTGATGCTATATCAATTGCCTCTTTATTTCATTATCATTATATCAAACAAGACAAAAATGAAGAATTGAAAGGTAGTAATAGTTTTATTCATTTTTTAGATGACAAAAATAGAGAAGGTATGTCCATACTTGAATTAAAAAAATATTTAAAAACATCAGGAGTGAAAGTAAGACTGTGAAAAAAAAACCTTTAATTGGCATAGTTGATACAGAAACATCTAATATTAAAAGTGTGTTTTATGCGCTAAGTTCACTTAATGTTGATATTGCATATATCACTTCTAAAGAAAATGCACCTAAAGTTGATGCGATTGTAGTTCCCGGAATTGGTAATTTCGGTTTCGTCATGAGAAAACTTAAAGAGAGAAAACTTGATGAATTCATAATTGAAAAAATATCAAAAAATTTACCTGGTTTATTTATATGTGTCGGTATGCAAATTCTTTTCTCAAAGAGTGAAGAGTTAGGGATGCATGAAGGGTTGAGTCTGCTTGAAGGTAAAATAAGAAAAATAGATATTTATAACAATAAAGGTAAAAAGGTTAGGAATGTACCAATGATAGGTTGGAGTCAAATTGTTAAGATTAAAGATTGTAATTTATTAAAAGGAAGCAATCAAAATAGTTTTTTTTATTTTACTCATTCTTTTTTTGCTGATCCTAAAGACAAAAAAATTATATCATCAAAAAATAATTATTTAGGTTTTGAATATTGTGCGAGCATTTCTAAAAATAATATTTTTGCTACACAATTTCATCCGGAAAAAAGCGGGGAAACGGGCATTAAATTATACGAAAATTTTATTAAAGAAATTTAAATTTAACTAAATTAAAATTGAAAAAAAAAAATATTATATTTTGATAATCTAGTTTTTCAAAAAGAAAGTCTGAGTCTTTTGAGAAAGAACTTTATATTAAAAAGATTTAAAAATTTAACAAAAAAAGATTTTGATCAGATTGTTTCGATTTTGATACCTATGGATAATTTTTATTCATCTCAATTTTTCAATAGATTTAAAAATTTAAGAAGTGTGGTTACACCAACGACTGGGGACATACATTTAGACAACAAATTTTTAAAAAAGTCGAATATTAAAGTCATAAATTTAAAAGATGATAAGTTAAAGCTGAAAAAAGTTACAAGCACATCTGAGCTTACGCTTGGTTTAATTCTTAATTTAACTCGTAATATTACTCAAATTCACAAAACATTTAAAAACAATAGGATTTTTAAAAAATATGATCACTTTTTATCAAATAAAATGTTTACTTTGGGTGTGATGGGAATGGGGAGAATAGGTCAACATGTTGCTGATAGAGCAGCAGCTTTAGGTTTTAAAGTGATATATTTTGATCCCTATATTAAATATAAAAAACATCAAAAAATTGAAAATTTTAATAAATTTATTAAGAGGACTAATATCTTATCATTACATTTTCATTACCAAAAAAAATATAATAAAAAATTTGATATTAAAATATTTAGAAATTTGAAAAAACCCTCATATTTTATAAATACTTCGAGGGGTGAATTTGTAAAAGAGAGTGATCTGATTTTAAGTTTAAAAAAAAAAATAATTCTAGGTGCTGGTTTAGATGTACTTAAAAATGAACATACGAAAAAATTTAGGAATAACCCGAAATCTAATAGTTTGTTGAATTTTTACTTAAAAAATAAAAATGAAAATTTATTTATCACGCCAAAACAAGGAGGTTCGAATAAAAGTGCTTGGGAACTAACTGAAAAAATTATAATAAATAAACTTATAAAATATGAAAAAAACAAAATTTAAAAACGAATATTGGTTTATTGTGACTGCGAGAAGGAATTCAAAGTCGATTAAAAGAAAAAATATTACAAAAATTCATGGAAAGGAGCTTATAAAATACTCTTATGAAGCTTTACGTAAAGTTAAAGGTGTATCAAAAAAAATAATAACAACAACAGACGATCCTAAAATTAAAGTAATATGCAAAAAATATGAATCAATTGTAATTAATAGAGAAAAAAAATTGTCTGGTGATTTAATTAATTCAGTTGATGTTGTAAACGATGCTTTAAAAAAAACTTATAAAATATTAGGTTACTTTCCTAAAGCTTTTTTTTTAATTCAACCTACATCTATTTTTTTAAAGTATGATCATATTAAAAATCTTTTAAAAATTTTAAAAAATTCAAATTATTTTAATAGTGCTCAAACGATTATAAAAGTACCACATCAATATCACGCTTATAACCAAAGATTTTTAATTAATAATAAAACTGGTTTTGTATTTGAGAAAAAAAGATTGAGAATGCATAATAAACAAAGAAAACCAAAATTTTACGCATACGGAAATTTAATTGCCTGTAAGACTAAACATTTTCTAAAAAATAAAAATTTCTTTGTTAAACCAAGTTTTGGCTACCAGATTCATAATATTTATGGTTTTGATGTTGACAATTATTATGACTTAAAAATTTTAAAAAAGATTTTTAGAAAAAATTTGTCTTATTATGAAAAAAATTAAAATTGGCATTTCAACAAATATAAATTTTAAAATTAAAAATTATCATAAAAGATTTTCAATTGGTTTAATTAAAAGAAAAAATTTGGATTTTGACGCGATTATAATATCTCCAGATACAGAATTGAATTACGAAGATATAAATAAGTCCAAAAAAATAAAATTAATATTTATCATGTCTTTGCATAAGATTAGTAAAATAAAATTACAAAAAGTACGAAAAAATATAGATATAATTTGGTTTGATAAAAAAAGTAAAAAAGTTTTAAAAACAATTACATCTACCCCAGAATTTATTTTTGCTTTAATGATAATTCTTGCGAAAAATTTTTTAAGCTGTCAAAAATCAATTGAAGATAACTTATGGAGTCCAAGAGAGACAGCAATTTTATCTAGTGAAAAAATGCTTTCAATCTCAACTTTAGGTATAATTGGATATGGAAGAATAGGAAAAAAATTGAAGCAGATCGCTAATGCGTTCAAGATGAAAATATTAATTTATTCTAAAAATCACAATGAAAAAAATGCAAACTTAAATTCAATAGCAAAAAATTCTGACTTTGTATCTGTTAATCTTTCTTTAAATGATAAGACAAAAAATTTTATAGATGAAAAATTCTTTAAAAAGATGAAAAAAAATTCATATTTTATTAATACTTCAAAAGGAGCGATTGTAAATTATTCACACCTTTTAAAATATTTAGGAAAAAATATTAAGGGAGCTGCATTAGACGTTTATAAAATTAAAGACCCTAAAAATACAGAAATTAAAAGATTGTGTAATTATGCTAAAAATAACCAGAATTTAATATTAACGCCACATATAGCTGGAGGTACCACTGACTCAATTATTAAACTTCAAAATCATTGTTTGGACATGATAAAAAATTATTTTAAAGAAAAAAATGTACTTTACAAAAAATAACGATTTTCATCATGGTATTATGTTTCATCACTTCCATGATGATAAAATTCATCCTAAAAGTCAGGGGTCGATTACAAAAGACGACTTTTATAAATTAATTAAGTTTATAGGAAAAAAAAATATTTTAAGTGCTAATGACTATCTTGAAAAATTTAGAAAAAATAAATTAAAGAAAAATGAGGTATGTTTTACTTTTGATGATGCCATTAAAGGCCAAATAGATGTTGCTTTGCCTATTTTGGAAGAATTTGAGATTAAAAGTTTTTTTTTCGTTTACACATCCATATTTGAGGGTAGGCCAGATAATTTGGAACTGTTTCGTTATTTTAGAACAAATTGTTTTAGATCGATAGATGAATTTTATAATGAATTTAATAAATTTATCGAAGAAAAAAACCTTGAAAAATTTTATAAGCAACAAAGCAACATAATTCAGTTAAAAAGAGAGAGGCATCCTTCTTATTCTTTGGAAGATATAAAGTTTAGGCTAGTAAGAGATATTTTATTAACAAAAAGTGAATATGAAAAAGTAATATTTGATATGATGAATGAAAAAAATTTCTCTCCTGAAAGCTTTCATGAAAAGTTGTATTTTAATAAAGAAGATTTAAAAAATTTAGACTCTTTAGGTCATACAATAGGACTTCACTCACATGATCATCATACCCTTATCGAAAAATTACCTTATAATGAACAAAAGGAACAATATAAAAAATGCGTTTATTCTATTTCAAATATTTTAGGTAAACCTGTTAAGAATATTAATACGATGTCACATCCTTGTGGAAGCTACAATCAAGATACTTTAGAAATATTAAAAGATTTAGGAATCGAACTTGGTTTTAAACAGATGATGTTTATTGAACCGGAAAAAGGTATGAAAAAAATTAATAATTCATCCCTCGAAATAGCAAGGGTTAGTCATTCTCTTGTGATGAAAACAATAAATAAATGAAAATTACACTTATCACTTCTGACCAGCCGAGACACATTTATTTTGCAAATTTATTAAATACAATATGTTCAGATTTTTTTTTAATTCAAGAAAAAAAACTTAAAGTTGATGACAGATTAAATGAGAAAAATAAAAAACTTTCTGAAAGTAAAAAAAAATATTTTTATAAAGTAAAAGATGCAGAAAATAAAGTATTTGGTGAAAAAATAAAATTAAATAAAAATGTAACTAATATACTTTCAATTAAGTTAGGACAACTCAATAAGAAACCTCTTAGGTCTCTAACAAAATTTTTAAATAGTGATTTTTATGTTGTTTTTGGTTCAAGCTATATCAAAAGTGATTTAATAGATTTTTTAATAAAAAAGAAAGCTTTAAATATTCATATGGGTGTTTCACCGTTTTATAGAGGCACTGATTGTAATTTTTGGGCATTAAATGATAATAACCCTCACCTTGTTGGTGGAACAATTCACTACATATCTAAAGGCTTGGACTCGGGACCAATATTATATCATGCTATTTCTTCAATGAAAGAAGATCCATTTTTGTATACAATGTCGACAGTAAAGTCAGCTTTCATCTCATTAGTTGAAAAAATTGAAAAAAATAAAATATTTAATCATAAGCCTATTAATCAAGATAAAAAAAGAGAGATTCGTTATTCAAAAAAAAACGATTTTGACGAAAAAGTCGTTTGCAATTTTTTAGGAAAAAAAATCGATTTAAATAGTAAAAAGTTTGATAATAATATGTTAATAAATCCATACTTACTAAATTCATTGTAAAGCTTATAATGATAAAATTATTAATAATTAAACTAATTAGAATTAGATGATTTATATTTATGGATCAGGTGGTAGAGGTAAGTTGATTAAAGAACTTTTAATCAGATTGGGTAATGCAAAAAAAGAGATCATGTTTGTGGATGATAAAAAGAAAAAATTTAAAAGAACGAGCTATTTAATAAAGAGATTTAATAGAAAAAAAGACCAATTATTCATTGGTATTGCAGAGCCAAAGTTGCAGATTAAGAAATACTTTTATTTCAAAAAAAAGCTTAAAAACATTGATAACCAAGCATTAATTGACCCAAGAGCTGTTGTAAAATCAAATAACAAAATTGGTAAAAATGTAATTATTTTAGAGAATACTAGTATTGGCCCAAATGTCGTAATAATGAAAAACGTTTTTATTGGATCCAGATCAATTATAAATCATGATTGTAAAATAGGCTCTTTTTCGACTATTGGTCACGGGACCAATTTGGCTGGAAGTGTAAAAATAAATAATAACTGTGTGTTAGGTATTTCAACAACTATAAAACAAAATATTAATGTTGGATCTAATGTAATAATTGGTAGTGCTTCTAACGTAATCAAAAATTGTTTACCAAACTCAAAATATGTTGGTAACCCTTGTAGAAAAATATCCTAAAAATTTAAATTACTGTTATAAAGTTAGTCTTTTTAATTTTTCTCTAAGAGTCTCTACCCTTGAAAATTTTGGCTCACTATAAACTAAATATTTTTTATCTCTTTTAGATAATAATGAAAAATATTTTTTTTCTTTTAAATTAAAAATATAGTTAAGTCTTTTTTTAAACTGTGTATAAGAACAATTATTCAAGGAACAAATTTTATTAATAGCAAAGTCAAATACTTTAATACCAGTAAAATTGCATGACAAAATTTTGTGTCCTTGTGAAAGATTTTCACCTAATAATGTAGACGTAGTTCCAATAGTTACTTTACTTCTGAACATTGCTAGGTACTGATTGTGACGATTGCGATATTTTTTTCTAATTCCATTAACTAAAAATAAATAATCTTTAAAATTTAAATTCTTTTTATAATTTTTTAATTCTATATCTCTTTTTTTTCCTTTGGTCTTCGACTTTGGAACAAAAATAAATTTTTTTTTATTTTCTCTACAAAAATCAATTGTATACTTTGCTAGTCTTATCATTCCATTAGATATTAATTTTTTCTCACGTTTATATTTGTCCCCATTAAAATGGGCTATTAAAATAGTGTCTGATATCAGACAAATATCATTTTCTTTTTTAGAATAATTGATATTTTTTTTTTTTAAATAATTTAAAGCATTTTCTAATCTAAGAGATCCAAATTTTGTCGCTCTTTTGATTTTGATTTTTAATTTTTTAAATAAATCAATATCGTATTGACCATGAGTAAATATGTGTGGAAGATAAATCTTCTTGTTTAAATTTTTTTTAATAATTTTATTTTTAAAAGAATAATTATTCTCAATATAATCTAGTCTTAAAGCATTCTGAATTGCAACAAATTTCATTTTTTTTTCAAGAATTTTTGAAATTTCAGAAAACTTAAAACTATTATCCGAGAAAGTAATTACCAGTTTTGGATTTATAGTTTTTAAAATTGATATAAAATATGAGCTCGCCAAATTTCCCCTATAGTTTTGTATTATCAAAAAAAATAATTCTGGAAACACATAAATCTCTTTTATTTTTGTGATTCTTGTTACTAAAAGAAAATATTCTTTTTTCTTAAGAATATATTTGAAATCATTTAAACTTGTATTATCGAATAAGACAATTTTCGATTTTTTTGGTTTCGTGAAGATAATTTTAGAAGATAGTAATAATTTTAAGAGTTTTTTAATTTTGTCTACCACGATTTTGTCCTCTTTGCTAAATTAGCTAAAGTAATATCTATCGGGTAATTAACATCAAATCCCTCCTTTTTATTTGTAAAAAATGGAATAATTTTTTTCCCTGTTATTGTTTTATCATTTTTAATAACTCCAATTTTAGAAATTTCTAAGCTTCCATTTTGAACAAATATTTTTGGTAAACTTTTAAACTGCATGTTAAAAAAAGGCTGACCATTTTTTCTCTTTGATAGTAAAGGAAAGATGTATTTTCCAGAGTAAGTCCACATTTTACCTGGGTGTTGTTTACATATTTCAACAGCTCTTAAAGAATCAGTATTTTTAGAATTTTTAAATTTTTTCCAAGCTCTTAATATAGTTTTATGATTTCTAAATGGGCTGGTAGGACGCAATATAAAAAAATGAGTAAAATCATGTCCATCTTTTTTTAATCTTTCCAATGTGTATTTGACCCAGTCATAATCTGGGGAGTAAGGTCCTGATATTTTTTTTGGTCTCAAAAAGGGAGTTTCAGCCCCAAATCGTCTACCTATTTTTGCATATTTTTTGGAGTCAGTAGATAAAATAATCCTATCGAAGATCTTACATTTTTTAGCAGCAATTATCGTATGTGCAAGTAAAGGAAGATTAAATAGTTTAACGATGTTTTTATTTTTTATTCTTTCTGATCCTTGTCGCGCAGGTATAAATGCAACTATTTTAGATTTTTTTTTTAGCACGATTATCTTAATAAAACTTGTTTTTTTTGTGGTTGATGGAAGACCTTTCGCTTCTCCCAGTCCATATTTCTTTTCAACTCTTACTCTGTCATTAAAATGTGGAGTCGAAGCTTCAATTATCTTACAGTCAGTGAGCGCTGTCTCTTGATGAACTAATCCGGGTGGAAAATAAAAATATTTTCCTTTTGTTAAAATTTTTGTTTTTAATTTTCCGGATCCATTGTCATATTTAATTTTTAATCTTCCAGATAATAAATAACCACACTCATTTTTTTTGTGATGAAATTGAAGATTTCCTTTTTTTCCTTTTTTCATTAATAGTAATTTTAAAGATAAAATTTTAGGAATTAACACTAATAATCTTTCCTCACCCCAATCTCTTTTTCCAACTAATTTAAATTTTGGAAAAACTTTTTTAATATTAATTTTTTTCATTATAATCTATTTTAAATATTTTTTTAAAATGTAATCATCTTTTTTCAAATCTTTTTTCAATTTTTTTCCTAAAACAAGATTCGTTTTATAAGGTTCAAGACCCTCAGCTGGTGATTTATAGGTTATGTCACTTAAAATTAATTTTTGCCCTTTGTATAAATTTTTTACAGCTACTATGGATTTGCGCATTTTATATAATGGTTTTTTCTCACTGTTTAAAAGTTTTTTTTGAGGACTCCCTAATAGTACCTTAACTCTGTTTATATTTCTTATAAATTTTTCTAAACCTACTGGTTCTAAAGAAAATGCATGATCAGTGCCTTTATTAGCTCTGTTCAAAGTAAAATGCTTTTCAAAAACTCTAGCTCCCAACATGTATGCAAGGACTCCTGCATCAATTCCATTTTCATGATCAGATAAGCCAATAGTAATTTTTTTATATTTATCTTTTAGTTTTTTAATTACCGATAGGTTCATATCTTTAAAATCTGCAGGGTAAGAAGCTGTACAATGTAATACGGTAAGATTTTTATTAATTTTTAAAATATTTTTTACAGCCCTGTCAATATCTTTGAATGTACCTCCACCAGTACTCAAAATTACAGGTTTTCCTGTTTCGGCTATTTCTTTTTGCAAAGGTAGATTTATCAAGTCTGCAGATGCAATTTTATAACATGGCATTTTCAATTTTTTAAGAAATTTTACACTTTTAAAATCAAAAGGCGTGGCAAATAAATATATTCCTAGTTTTTTTGCAAATTTTTTTAATAGCGCGTATTGTTTAAAATTAAATTCCAGATACTCTCTATGTCTTCCGTAAGTATGTCCATAACTATTGGCATTATCGTAAGGAGAGTCATAAAATTTTTTTGTGTATAATGATTTGTTATCTCTTTTTTGAAATTTTACTGCATCTGCACCGCATCTTTTTGCAGCTTCGATTAATTTATAAGCAACATCTAACTTGCCCATATGATTATGTCCAATCTCAGCTATCACAAAAATATCTTTTTTTTTATTTAAAAACATCTAGAAACCTTTCTGAGTTTATTAATTTCCATTCCATATCCCGATAAAAATTTTTTTTATCATAATAAAACTTTTTACTTAAATTTAATTTTTTATTGTTAATACCGCAAATTTTTTGAGTTAAGGGATATATGTTGTTACTATTTCGCATACTATTAGGGTGTCCTGAAAAACCCATTTTTTTAAAAATTAATTTTTTATTGAGATATTTACAAAATAATTTTTTTAAAATTCTTTTAGATCTCATGGTTTTATCTTTTATACTTAAATCTAGTTTGTAATGTAAAGGAAGATTGACAATAATTTTAATGATATTTTTAGATATATATAGATTTCTTGGCTCAACTGAATTATTGCAACAAATTAGATCGTTAGATCTATTAGCAACGTAAATTGACTGGATGAAATAATCTAAAAAAATAGAACTTTGAATATTTTTTTCCTTTTTTGAATTAATGAATTCGTACTTTTTCAAAGTTTTTTTCCACATTTTTTTTAAATAATTTTGGTATGAGTCGGTAGCAAAAAACTTATTTGTATTTGATGAATAAGGAGAGTGGTTGTATCTATAATTGTAATTTCCATGAAAAATTGTTTCGTACAACTGATGACCACCATAAAGCTCATCACATCCATCTGCTGAAAAGAAAACTTTGCAATTTTCTCTTTTAAAGTAATTTGATAATTTTAATCTTGCAGGTAAATCGTGAGTATAAAGTGGGCTAGAAATTATTTTGTAGCAGTCTTTAGAAAGTTTTTTATAATCTTTTTCATCCATTTTTAACTTTTTAATATTTGATTTAAAATATTTGTTAAAATATTTTATGTTTCTCATAATATGGTCTTTAGAACCATGATCGACGACACACAATCTATTTGGATCCTTATGTTTTGATATTATTGCAGCTTGTAGAGATGAGTCGACTCCTCCTGAAACAATACAGCCAAATTTTTTATCAGGTATCATGATTTTAGCTTGTTCATTAAGTTTAAAATCAAAAAAATCTAACATTTCTTCTTCTGAATATTTTTTATATTCATTATAATATTTTTGCGAGATCCAATTAAGTGGATCATCGTAAATTTGGGAAACTAGATTTTTTTTGTTTAAGCAGAAAGTATTTATAGAACCTGTTTTAAAAATATTAATACCTTTAAACATTGAATTAGATACAGGCATATAATGCCTGGTGCTAAAATAATTATCAATAATCTTTTTATCTAATTCTTGTTTTCCTAAAAATGTTAATATTGCTTCTATAGTAGAAGATATAATCAAAAAATTTTTATTATTAAAATAATATAAGTTTTTTTCTCCTTGAGCGTCGGTGGAAATAATTAATTTTTGTTTAAAACTATCATAAATGACATAAGCAAACATGCCGTTAAGAATATCTGGAATTTTTTCTTCTTGGATTTGCTCATATAAATTTACAAGAACATCTGTGTCACATAAATTTTTATCTACAGACTTATTTAAAAGATAATTTTCCGATAAATATTTATAGTTATATATTTCTCCATTAAGTGAGATGAAGTATCTTTTGTTCTTAGATTTTGACAAATTTTTGCTATTGTCTATTTTGCCAGTTATAGCTAAAACAGTGTTAGAAATAAATAAAGTGTTGTTTTGAAAAAAATCGTATTTAAATACATCAGGACCTCTATTAAATAATTTTTTAGAAGATTTAATGCAAAGATCTTGGGGCAATTTCTCACCATTCTTAGATACCACTAAAAAAACGCCACACATATGACATTTATACCGTTCAATAATTGAACAGTAAAGCAAAATATTTTTAATTCTATATGTTGAGTAAAATTTGAAAAAAAAGACTATATTTGCTAGTTTTTTTTGATGACCATTGCTTGACCAGTCATAAATTGAAGAAAATCGCAATCTTTATCCTCAAAAAATTTCTCAATCTCTAACCTTGTTTCTGAAAAATTAGAATGACCGTAATCATCAAACAGGATCACACCATTTTTTTCTATAATTGGATAAAACTTTTTGAGTGATTCTTTTGTTGGATATGAAGCGTTCAAATCTACATGCAACCAAGCCAAAGAATTTGGGTTGTCTGCTTTATCAAAAATCTCAGGTATAAATCCTTTATTGTAAATAATGAAATTTTCAAAGTCCTTTAAATTTTTTTTTATAATTTCATCATTAAGATATGAGTAGTTGTCTTTTCTTTTTAAATCCTCTTCATTAACAAGTTCTTTTTCTCTCATTTTTTCCCAACTGTCATATAAATAACACTTAAAGTTTTTATCTTTGATAAAATTTTTTATTACAAAATAAGTTGACAAGCCTTCGGCAGATCCACATTCAACTATGTTTCTACTTTTAGTGTTATTGAAAGCAATAACTGAGCTATAATGTACAACGTAGTGTCTATAAGTTAAAGTTTCATAATGACTCAAAACATCTTCAAATGTGAGATTTTCATAATAATTTGATATTTGAGCTAAAAAAAATTCTTTATTTTTAATCTTTTTATCTAATGTGTTTTTATGAGATTTAAAATCTAATGAGATTCTATTCTTAACAACATTATCCCAAGGTAAAGCTGTAGTTGTTTGTAACCCCCAGCCAGAAAAAGTTATAACGTTTTTTTTTCTCAGTACATTATTTATTAATATGTATAAAATTTTATAAATGTTATTAAATTTTTTTCTTAAGAAGTTTTTAAATATTATTTTTAATTTCTTCATCATTATCCTTTAGATGTTAAAAAAAAAAATTGAGAATAATTTCAAAATTTTTTTCAGTGCATAAATCAAGCCAATTGAGCTATTAGTACTGGTCAGCTACACGTGTTACCACGCTTCCACACCCAGCCTATCAACGTAGTGGTCTACTACGGCTCTAAAGGAAGAACTAGTTTTGAGGTGAGTTTCCCACTT
>MDTB01016594.1_pt1 | contig 32344 bp, 37 predicted proteins | sample 811161 | NCBI WGS metagenome assembly MDTB01 (sample SAMN05326650, study PRJNA326480) | marine metagenome | isolation source: seawater | place: Mediterranean Sea | collected 2009 | reverse complement strand
GCGTGAAGCGCGTGGACTGACCGGCAACCAGCTTACCCAGCTTTTGCTGCACGACGGGCGAGCTGCGGGAGTTCCCCGCGCCGGTTGCAGCGTCTTTGGGTGCAAGGAGGTCAAGATCGACGATGCCCTCGGCGACCGTTACCTCGACGTCTGCTTTCAATACTCTGACGCGGAAGGCGGTGCCGACCGCGCGCACTGCGCCAATGTTGGTATAGACGACAAACGGTCGATGTTTTTGCGATGCCACGACAAAATGCGCCTCGCCCTGCAACAGGTGTATCGCCCGTTCAGTTGGTGTATAGCTGACCATGAGCCGTGTATCGGTATTGAGCTCAATGCGCGAACCGTCAGCGAGGGACAAGTGCTCCATGACGCCGACTGCCGTCGCAAAGGTGCCATCGGCTATGCCCTCAGAGAGGATTACGGTCGGCTTCGTGAGAAACGCAAACGTGATAACGCAGATGATCAACACGCTGCAGGCGACAGCCGCCACGCGCGGCGCGCGCAGGTAATCGCCTAGAGAAGACAACCATTGTCCGCCCGGTCGACCGAGCGGAACCGCAAGTTGCTCCAGTGCGTCCATCCGGTCCCAAAGGCGTGCCAGTTCAGCCAGGGCAACGCCGTGCCGCGAGTCGGTATCCAACCAAGCCCGAAGCGCCGTCAACTGGTCTTTGCTGAATGGTTCGTCGACATCCAGCTTGATGAGCCACGCAGCAGCCTGATCCTCAATAAGAGACCGGTCTGAAAATGGTACTACGTTATCGTCCACATTGTTTCCTATGATTTGCTCTGTTCCCGGAGATAGTCACTACACCGTCTCACGCCTTTTACCAGGTGCTTCTCAACCGTACTCACAGACAAACCGAGGCGCAGCGCGATTTCCTTATGAGTAAGCCCGTACACCTTACGCAACAGGTAGACACGGCGGCACTGTTCCGGCAGAGCGGCAACTGCACCACAGTATTGTAGGAAAGTTTCCTCAGCCTCGACTTCATCACTAACATCCCTCTCCTCTATGACTCCGAACTCATCAAAATCCGCTACATAGTCGGTCAATTGATTCGATTTCCGGGCGAAGTTGCTCAGCACAATATTGCGCGCGACTGTATACAAAAACGACTTCGGCTGTTGGATTTCTTTCGCTTTCTCTGCATTGAATGCGCGCAAGAATGTCTCTTGGGTCACGTCGTCGATATCACTTGGCGTCATCACCAGTCGAGAGACAAAAGCGCGCAGTGCCGACTCGTGCGCACGGAAAGCACGCGTCACTCGTGACTGGTTTTTTTCCTGCTGTTTCATGTTGGCCGAATAGATTTGGTCGATTAACCTCGATAATACCACCGCAACTCATCCAGCACATACAGAGAATATTGGTTAGCCGTATGGAAGCTCACCATCCTGGCGTTTAACCGCTGGTAGTGAATTATTGTCAGATGCGCGAGATGCGAGTAGGCTTTTGATCGACTCACATTACCAAGGTTTCAACCATGAGCGAACAACGTGACGAGAATCTCGAAACGGAAAGGAGTGGGAAGTATGTCTCCGAGCGGGGGCCGTTTGCCATTAACGCCAATCCCCCCATCAACAAGCCTTACCCGCGCGAGAAGGTCGATGGCGATCTAGCGGCGGCCGCGGTTCCTCACCGGTCGCTCGCGGATAAGCTTGGCGAGAATACCGCAGGCCAGAAAGTTGGCGAGATGGTCAAGGCCTTCATGCCAGGCACCTGTACGACAGACCTGTTTAAGCAGCCCGGTCCCGATGGCATGACTCTCGCGCATATCTGGTTCGGGCCGAATTTTATCCTATGGCGCCACAGCCATCCGGGATTAGGCGACGGTCTTTATTACGTGGTAGCAGGAGAGATCATCATGGGCAAGCGCAGGCTCGGGGCAGGATCGACAATCTTTATGCCCAAAGATCAGCCCTACAAGTACACGGCCGGTCCCGCAGGGGTAGAGCTTCTGGAGTTTCGTTCCGGCGGCGGTACCGACGGAGCCCCTGGCCTAAACCTCGAAGAGACGTCGCTGGACTCGGTCCAGAAGATTATCGATGGCTCCTACGAAAATGATCACCTGTGGGAGGCACCGGAACGGATTGGCGATACGGCGCTGCGGCAGGCCAAAATCGAGGGTCGTCTTGACTGAGTGAGCTGGTTAAACCTCTGGATTTCGTGACTTCCAGTCTCTGCTAGATCGGAATTTTTTCTATAGGCGGCAATCCGAGCGCTTCCCGATAGGTGTTATGGTAATGGTGCAGGGCTGGTTCATTCCTGCCGAAAGTGATGTATTCCTGTGCACCAGACAACGCGCCAAAGTGACTGCCAGCAGCAACAGCATAGTCTTCGTTTTCTATGACGCCGGCGAATGCCCTCAGTCGGTCGGGTGATTGGTATCTGGCTAGTTGCTCCGGATCGATCGTCAGATCCTCGATATCGGGGTCCAGATAAGAAGAAATCTGCGAATGGCTATGGTTGGGATTTTGTCCGTCTGGATACACTCTGACCAGGGTCGGGCCACCACCACCGACAGTTAACTGGATATTTGGAAAAATGAAATACACCGGCAGTGCTGCTTCCTGTATTTGCCAGTTCTCCTCGGGTATCTGCCGATAGTTATCGATGGTTTTCAGGCATAGCACCATTCTGTGGTTCCGTTTGTAGACGTCATAGGTCTGGACATTTCCATAAAAGATTTCCGCGAGGGTACTCCTGTGAAGTACATTGAAGTGGTAGGTTTCGCCAAATGTGTCGATGGCAAGTTTCCAGTTCATCGCAGTTTGAAAGGTTGTGCTGTCCTGGTAGTTAAATTTCTGCAAGTTCCAGCTTTCAAGTTCCGGTGCCAGATCGCCGAGTAGATCATCGACGTCGATAGTCTCCTGTGGATCAGGATGAATCCAGAGCAAACCGTATTTTTCTACGGCTGGCAAAGACACAAGCCCATGACAGGATTTGTCGACGCTGCCGAAGTGATCCTCCCGTGGCACAACAACCAGTTCCCCCAGATTGTTGTAGCACCATGCATGGAAAGGGCAGGAGAACTTTTCTTTAGTACCGCGTTCTTCACTCTCGACGATCGCTCCCCTGTGGCGACAGGTGTTGAGAAAGGCACGAAACTTACCTGCCCCGTCGCGAGTACACAGGATCGGCTTCCCAAGATCACGACTGGTGAAATAACTTGCAGGACCAGGTAGATCGCCGGATAAACCCAAAACTTGGGGATAACTATGAAAAAAAGTCTGCCACTCGGCAACGGCCATGCTCTCATCAGTGTAGCTTGATACCGGGTTGCGGACCTGGGCCCCTGCATCGACGGTGGTACCATCGTCAAGGTGGTTCATCAACTTTTTGATAACGAGGATTTGTTCCTGCTTTTTCATAGCGGTCACTTTAAGCACATAGAGTAAGAATATACGATATATTACGTGACCAATGTCAACGCTAGCGAACGAAACTCAACAAGGCCCAACAACCATGAGCGAACGACATAACGAAGTCTTGGACTTGATTGAGGCATTGGAAGGCAAATAGCATGGCAATCACCGACCCCAAAACGCTGAACCTCGTGCTCAGCTTTTTCAAACTGAATGTCGACGACATTGATCGGATGACCCGGTTTTACCAGGATGCTTTTGGCTTTGTCCTCGATAACACAATCAAGTTTCCGCACGCCGAGGAACGTATGCTGAAGCTCCCCGGACAGGCCTTCGAGCTGGTGTTGCTGGTGCAGCCTGAGGAGGCGGCCATTGCGATCGGGACCGGTCATGGTCCCGTTGGTATCAGAACCAGTGAAGTCGAGGCTGTGGTAGCTAATATCAAGGATTGTGGCGGCACCATCGACTGGGGTCCGGTATCCTTCCCCGGAGCAACAGCCGCCATGGCCAGGGATCCGGAAGGGCATGAGATCGAGATTCTTTGTGTTCATGCTGACTAATGCGATTCTAGCGCTTACTCGGAACCGAATAGCCTGCTGATGATTTCTGCTTTTTCGCGGTCCCACCACCAAGTGTCGGGGTAGCCGCTAACGTAGAAAGGGGCATTCGCCGGTTTCGTGAACTTCCGCCATACTAGCGCACGTATCGGTTCGACAACCCGTACGGGAATGAAATAAAACTGCCAGTAGAGTACACGATCTAGGGCCCTTGTAGCAGCCGCCATCTCACGCTCTGTACCTGCGCTAAGAACCTTTGTGCTTAGATAATCGACCACGGGCGAACTTATTCGCGCAAAGTTTCCAATGCCACTACTGGTTGATCCGAAGTATGCCGGTACTTCCAGAGAAGGGGGCATGGCGATCGCTAGGCTGCCTAAAACCGCGTCGTTCTTATTGTTGCGCCTCAGATTGAAGAATTGCGCTGTTTCGACCAGACGGATGCTCGCTTCGATACCGAGTCTCCTCAATTGCTGCACATAGGGAAGAAAAATTCTTTTCTCGGCGGCGACGTTCGTTAGAAACTCGATCTCAAAAGGGGTCCCGGTTGCATCGACGAGCCTTCCGTCCTGCACGCGCCATCCTGCCTCTTGCAACAGACCTCGCGCTCGCAGCAGCGCATCTCTTTGTCCTAGACGACTAACCGGACTCCCTGAGAACGGTGAGTGGGTAAACACGCGGGTTGGCAACTCGGCGGCAAACGGCGTTAGCAGCTCCAATTCGGCCTCACCAGGCAGACCGGAAGCAGCCAGAAATGTGCCGTGAAAAAAGCTACCTGGCTTCTGGTAGACGCCGAAATCTATGGTTTCGTTCATCCAGTCGAAGTCGAAAGCCAGCGTCAGCGCCTCGCGAACGCGTACATCCTGGAACCGGGGCTGGGTAAGATTGTAGGCCAGTGCCGATACTACACCGATAGCGTGCCGGTAATATTGTTCCTCCCTGACAAGCAGACCCGAACGTTTCCCGTCGAGCTTGTAACCGGTCATCCATTGTGCGGCGCTTGGCTCGACGGAATAATCGATGAGTCCTTTTCGCAAAGCTTCCCGTTGCACGGTGGCGTCCCGGTAAACCTCATGTCGTAAAACATCGATGTTATGACGCCCTCGATGAATACCTAGGTTCCGCCCCCAGTAATTCTCAACGCGTTTGAACTCGATGTATTTCCCCAGTTGAAAATCACCGACTTGATAAGGGCCGCTAGAAAGCGGTGGCTCGATTGTCGTCTTGCCGCTGTCACGGTCGCGCCAGTAGTGCTCGGGCATCATAGCCACCTTGCCAAGCGACATCATCGTGTTGAGATTCACCGGGTACTTGTAAGATATTCGCACTTCTCTTTCGCTGACCACATCCACCTGTTTGATAGATGCGAAGGCGGTCTTGAGACCAGGGAAGGAATTGTCCCGGATGTGCTCAAAGGAGAATTTTATGTCACGAGCAGTGACTGGCAGACCATCATGCCAGCGCGCTTTCGGATGAAGGCGTAGGCGCACCTCCGTCATATCGTCTGCGACTCTGATCTCTTTAGCGAGATTTCCATAAAATACACCCACCTCATCGCCAGACGGCCACAAAAGAGAATCGTAGAGCGTCATTTGACCGATGACCGATGATCCAGGCGCACCGATGCCCTTGGTAATGTAGGGAGTGAAATTGTTGAAAGCTGCGCCATAGGCCAGGACCAAACGACCCCCTTTTGGGGCGTCTGGATTCACGTAGTCGAAGTGACTGAAGCCGGGCGTATACTTGAAGGTTCCGAAATTCGAAAGGCCGTGTTGCCATCCGTCATCTGCAAACGCGCAGGCTAAAGAACCAGCCCAGAGAAACACCAGTCTAGCGGCAAACCTCCTGGTGACTGCAGGTGCCCGGCAGAACATGTAAGGCGACTGATTTCCTGCCAATAGGTGGACCGCTCGCTGAGGTTGTCTTGATTTAGCAGCAAGTCACTATAGCACGATCGGCAGTGGCACTGACTCGGTGATCTGGGTTACGATCTTCCGGCTGCTTCACACATTTGCGTCTGGGTCGAGTCGTTCGGGCTGGAGAAAGAGGAAACAACAATGATTGAAGAACCACCGCTGCTGACTATTCGTGAGAATTGTCCTCGCCCAACGGCGGCGCAAATTCAGGCGCTGACAGGACAACCTACCGGATTCTTAGCAGATGCAATGAACGGCACCGGCGCGATCGCACCAGATATAAAATCAATTGCGCCCGGCGTACTACCTTCGAAAATGTGCGGCGCGGTGCTGACCTGCGACTCGGGTCCTGCCGACAATCTGGCAGTGCTTGCTGCCATGACCGAACTGATATCGGGTGATATTTTAGTCAACGCGACTGGCGACTGGCGACAGTGTGCGGTTGTTGGGGACAGGATGATGGGCATGCTGCGCAATGCCGGGGCTTCAGGTTTTGTCACCGATGGACTGGTCAGAGATATCGAAGGAATTATTCCTCTGGGGTTGCCGGTTTTCTGTACCGGACTCTCACCCAATTCACCTTCTTCCAAAGGTCCAGGCTCTGTTGGAGAGCCGGTACTGGTTGGAGGTTTGACGGTCTGCAGTGGCGATGTGCTCGTCAGCGACGATAACGGTATCGTGATCGTACCGTTTGCTCAGATCGACGCAGTGATCGAAAAACTGAAAACCGTCGAGAAACTGGAAGATGATCTCGAATCCAACATTCAGGCTGGCCTGGCGGTTTCCGATTCAATACGTGATCTGGTTAAATCCACGGCTGTTAAACGCGTGAGTTGAAGGATGCCGGTAAGCTGATTGCGTTCACCACGCGTTACTGGAAATCTCGAAGGTTAAGACTTTTTATCGGTTTCCTGACGATTCGCTTATTGTCCCCTCAATATACGATTCATCTCCGTCTTCGGTATCATAGTACAAATGTAACTCGAGCCTTTCTGCTCACAGTACTCTACCATCTGATCGGAGTTAGATGAGCCAGGAATCATCGTACAACTTGCAAGCAAAAATATTTTTAAAATTACAAAGCATCTAATCACCAGCTCCTGACTCGAACTCATTGCTTTATGCTCTGAAAGCGTAAGTTGCTCTAGCCTTAGCACAGAGCCTCTCTTTCTCGTCAGTAATATCGACGTCAATTACAGCCAGCTGTCTTCCTCGTTTTACCTCATGCCCAGTTGCAATAATCTTTTTACCATGGGCCTGTCGTAAATAGCTGATGTTTAGCTCTGCTGTACCCGCTGGCGTTTCATTGTCTTGAAGTCCACTGAACACCGTGACCAACATCACCATGTCGGCCATCGTAGCTAAAATACCACCATTAACAGAACCGCCAATCCCGGTTGGTGTCGTATCAGTAATACTCAGTTGAATTCGACCGTAGCCAGGGCCTTGCTCCAGCAGCGTAATCCCCAACATCTGATTGATGGGCATCGCATCAAATACTTCCTTATATGGCATGATCTATGGACTCTTTGTCTAACGTCAGGCGGGCAGCAGCTATACCACCAAATAAACCGAACAAATGTCCTTCCCAAGAGACAAAACTATCACTCGGAAGTACTCCAAAAATAATTCCGCCATAATAGAACAAAGTAAGAAATGCGACCGCTACGGTACCTATACTTCTTTCATAGATACCTAATGCAACTAGATATCCGAAATAACCAAAGACCAACCCACTGGCTCCAATATGGTAAGCGGATCGTCCAAAGCACCAGACACCAATCCCACCGATCACGATCACGATAAGCGAGACAGTAACAAATCGCCCTACACCCCTCATCGCAACGAAGAATCCCATTACCAGTAAGGGGCTTGTGTTCATGACAAGGTGTTGGAAATCACTGTGAAGGAATGCCCACAATATAATGCCAGAAAGTGTTGCCGCTTCTCGAGGATATATCCCGTAAACGTTCAAGGCATGTCCAAAAAAACTGTTAACGATCTCAACACACCAAACCAAGACGATCAACGTTCCAATAGCTTTCAGGCCAGTCAACCAGTTTGTCATCCGCGCCTTAATCACTTAAGGCATTCACGAACACGGTCAGGCCCATATTCCGAAGCTTGACTGACCATCAAAAACAGAGCTTTGCCAGAAGCAGCAAGATCAGGATCTGGATTCACCACAATCTCATCATCGACAGCGAGATAGCCAAGCGGGGTGCCAAGCCCCTCACGCAAGAGGCGACTCGCCAAACTACCCCAGTTCTGATCTTCGAAATCTACATCGTATCTTCTTGGATGACTTCCCTGATGCTTAAACAAATCTTCGAGTATTGTTTCTGTCCCTGGTGCTGCCATGGCACGCACCATGAGTTCGGGATACGCCCTGACAGGTCGGATAACCGCATCCGCCCCTTGACGAAACAGACGTTCACGGTTCGACTCCTGCACGCATTCCGCGATGATATAACCGGTGTCGGAAAAACTACTTAGCTGATCAAGTACGTCCAACGTCAAACTATCAGATCGGTAGTCATTGGTATCCTCAGACATCAAGATAATGAATCGGGCACGGTCTACATCAACCTCGGACAAACTTGTACGCCCCTCTGCTCTTCCGAAGCGCAACACCACGCCATGAGTTGCGATATCAGCGGGTAGACCTTCTGGAAAATGTGATGACAAAACTTCGATCGGACAATCTGCCAACATCGGTGTTCCGCGAATCTGCTCCACCAGTATGCGTAGATAGCGTGAACCGTTTCTAAGTGGTGTATTTATGATGACAATATGATCATTCATGATCCATCTCCATTGACCTTTCCGCATCTTGTCCTTGCGGTCCAGACGATAATCAAACCACTCCCCTGCAATTTGCGCGAGCAGGAAAATACCAAACAAGTACATGAGGAATATAGTAGAAATTCGACCGTAGGTTGTCGCTGCGCTCATATCCCCATAGCCAACCGTGGTCATCGTGGTCATCGTAAGCCAGATGGCATCTTCAAGGGACAAATCCTCAAAAACGATCATCGCCAGCACATTGGCCATCGCGAGGCCAAGAAGTAATACAAAAAGTTGAGCTATCTTGCTTCTGCGATCATTACTCGTCTTAGCGCTATACCATCGATGACGGCGACGGCGCCAGATCTCACTTTTAATCCTGAGCATAGATTATCCACAACTATTCACTTTCATCAGCATCAAGATGGGCGATCAGCGTTTCTGCCGCCAACTGCCTAATCTTGAGGCGATCATCCAGCGTTACGCCGAACTTGGATGCCAGAATAACAAAGTCATCGTCTGACAGCGAAATGGAAAGTCGCGGACGCACCGGCTTGCTGTTTACCGGCAGTCCAAGGATCTGTCTGATGCGGTCCGGTGGATTGATGCCCTGCTCTAATGCTTCCAACCGAATCTGGCGATTCACCTCATCACCAACATCGAATGCAATCTGCACAGCTTTGACTGCTTTTTTTTCTTTTTCCCACTTTCTATTAGTAGTCACGTCGTTTCTGCGGGCCACAAATCCTTGATGTCAGTAATGTCACGATAAAGCGTGAGGTAAACCTCGGTCTCTCCGCCCTCATAAACCTCGGCCTCTATCGCATGGGTCTCTTCTTTGTTGATCAGGCAGAAATAATCGAATGGCTCTCCTGCTCCTTCAAATTCTGGCGGACTCGAATCACGATAGTCTTTACCATCATAGTAGTATCCCCGCTCACCCGCACTGATTTGATCATATTGGCTCGCTATCAGCCCATCCATGATCGATACGTCTATCGCCCTTAACGTCGTCGCAATCCCATCGAAAATCTCACTGAATTCATCAAGGTCAAATATGCGTTCCACTACGTCGGGGCCAATCTCAAACGAGAAAGCGGCAATTTGCCGAGCCTCTTCTTCTTCAATGGTGAGGTCCACACTATCGTCACTCTGACTTTGTAGACTAAAAGTAGTATCGAAACTGTGCTCAAACTGACTGGTACCTATACCTACCACCTTGAACACCTGGTTTCGAAGCTGTTCAGGTAACCCGAAACTATCCGACATCTGTATTAGATCGCCGGATTGTAAGTTTCGGGGATGGTCAAGGCGCCGTACTTCTGGTCCCTTCTTAGTACGGCTCCATAGACCCTTAATCAAAGATTTCACTTCTGTTTGGCTTTCAGACGATCAAGCACAGCATTCGCCGAGTTCTCGTCAGCATCACCTATACCAGCAGCTTTCATTCGATCTTCAAGGCTTTTGTCCGAATTCTCGGCTTCCAGTTGCTCAGCGGCAGCCAATCGATCGAAGGTGTTTTGCTGGCGCTCCTTGATTCGTTCCAGTGAGTCCTTCGCGGAAATAATCTTGGAGTTGCTCGAAGCAAAGTTGTCGGTAATCGCCGCACTCGCTTTCTGTACGCTTTCCGTCGTCTTTACCATCGACAGCTGTCGTTCGTAGTCCTTTAACTGGCGTTCCGTTTTCTTAACCAAATCCTTCAAGCGAGCGACATGATCGGAAAAACTCTTATGAACCTCTTCCTGCTCCGCCAGATCAACTTCCAGCTGCGCTATCTTTTCTGCAATTTCGAGGGCTAACTCCTCGTTGCCTTGTTCCAGCGCCTGCCCTGCATAGCCTTCATGTGCAGCAATCTCATTTTTCAGCGATTCGACCTTACGACCAGCCTGCATCTGCTTGGCCATAACATCCGTCAAATCCTGTTTGGCTTTTCTCAAGTGCGTCTCCGCATCTTTGATCTCCTGTTCAAAAATTCGCGTCCCGTTAGAATCTACAATCAATTCACCGACTTCACGGGCACCGCCTCGCACAGCAGTCATGATTTTCTTTAAAACACTCATTTGACACTCCTCCTAAGGGGGTCCTAATTTAAAAAATCTTCCAACGCGGTAATCGATTCAACTGCATTCTCCGTTAAAGTGATGATCTCACCACATATGTCTTCAATACCCGAGGTATTCGACAACGCGCCGAAAATCACATAACGATCACCAATTTTGGAGAAAGACGACAACGGGATCGGAATATTAAGTTCCAGCATTTCTTCCAGCATCTCGCTTCGACTTTCAGGTTTGACCTCATCTTCGGTAAACAGGTACGTAATACACAATATCTGGGTATCCGTAACGGATACATACGTTGGCAGTTCATCGAAATCACCAACCGTAATCTGTAGAACCTCAATCTCACCGGGGATCGGTTGGCACTCCAACTGATAGCCGTCAAAGCTCGACAAGTCCGAGATACGCACAGCCAGATCTTCAATATTCATACATTCACTCCTTCTTCCGACATAATAAGTTGCGACATATTATGTCACCAAGCCCAGCTTACGGCTTAGACATAATATGTCAACTGCTATTTCCAATACTTTTAGTTCCCAATAAATGCGAACTAGTCCCTATAGAGTCCCATTTCTACTTTCCAAGCCTCACTATGGTACTGGTACACCCGATTAGTTCCCAGCGCATTAACCCTGATCTGCTCGACCTCCTCGAAAAACCCCTTAGGGAATTCAAACGCCGCGATGGCAAGATCTCGTGTTAACCAAAAATGCTCCACCGGTAGACTGGTCATGGCCTGTAAACGTTGACGCACGCCCACCTTCTGTTTACTCGCCACCGTCCAGCCCCACTCACCGAAGCTGGGAATATTCTGTCGGTATTGTTCAACGTGTGGGAATCCCGATGTCGATATCGTCTTACCTATACTCAGGAACGCCTTCTTGGCATGGTAGGGAGAAGTCGACTGCACTGCCATCACACCGTTCGCCGACAGCAGGTCATGCAGTCTGTCGTAAAAGTAGTCGCTGTAGAGTCTATCCAGATCGGGATGACTGGGGTCCGGCAGGTCTATGATAATTGCATCAAAGGTCCTCGTGTCTTTACGCAGCTTATCGACTTCGATAAACGCATCACCAATCAATACCTCGACCCGGCTATCACCAAACGCTTCGCCATTTAGCTCCACCAATGCCTCACGGTAATACACCATTTCTTGTTCAGGGGTGAAAAATTCTACTAGTTCCCCATCAAGATCGATTAAGGTCACGGCGCTGGGATCAAATCTCAATACATCACGTAGCGCCAGGCCGTCGCCTCCGCCAATAATCAATACGTTTGGACTTTCTCCAGTCACTGACATGGCAGGATAGACCAGCATGCTGTGATAAATGTGTTCATCGTTGCTCGAAAACTGCAGTCGCCCATTAATGTAGAAACTGTAAAGAGGATCTCGGTCCTCCGTAAGATAACGTTCAGTAATTGTGAGGTGCTGGTAGTGTGAGGATTTGCTTAGGACCACAGGATCCTCGTATAGCAGGTCGGTCATTTTTAACGTCCAGTCGCTACCAAACTGGTACACAGCGAGCGCCAGCACAAATATCAGACCATGTGCACCCAACAGCAGACCCCGCCAGACAATCTTATGCCAATACCAGGTAAGAAAAATCATACCGGCAACAAGATTGGCTATTGCAGTTAATACTGCAGCCTCGGTGATCTCCAGGCTGAGCATAATGCCAACCCATAGCGCCGCACCTACCCCCGCCCCTATATAATCAGCCCCATAGATCGTTCCTACATTGTGCTCAAGGTGTTCACCGTAGACACGCTCACGAACCCTGGCAATTAGAGGAATCTCCATACCGATTAGAAAACCGATAAGCACACCGAAAAAATACGGACTCAGGGTTGCGATCTGGTGGAGCAGATCAAGAACGCCGCCCGTCGGCACCAGATCAGGGGGCAACGCAAAGGTTTGAGCGATAACCTGCGGCAGTACTGCACTGAACGCTACAAACGTAGCAATCAATAAGATACAGCTCACACCACAGATCGCGATCAGTGCTTCAAGCCAGGCAAATCCTGTAAAAGGATCTTTGATCAGTTTCGCCGCCAAAGCACCAAGACCCATGCTGACGATCATCAGGCCGATCATGGTGTATATAGCGGTTTCAACAGCGCCGATGATGCGACCGGCGTAATGCGACAACAAATATTCGTAGATCAACCCACAGGCAGCCAACACGGCCATGATGCCAATCAGCAATACATCATGAATCAATAAGGTGCGCGACCGGTGGGCAGCCGACAACATGGAATTCAACTAGTTAACGAAGGTTGGTTTATGCAAACAGCGCAACAAAGAAAAGACCAACGGAGATCGCAATTGCCGCCTCGATTGCAGCGACGCCAACATTGTTCTGGTTATCCACTTCTTCAACAACATCCACACCCATAAGCACGACTTTGCGAGCCAGGCTTGCTATTAACGACACGAGAACCGTAAACAATAGTGCGACACCCGCCCAAAGCAACAACGCCATCACGAGGCCCTCGGACTGGTAGGCGACAATGCCTGAGGCGGCGGTCACTGCAAGCGCCACGCCCATCAGATGGCCAAAGAACCTCACGGCGAGCGCCGTCCGCCCGTTAGCGAAAGCAGCCTGTAAGCTTGTACCATCATGGCGTCGTGCAAATACAGCTGCACGATAATAGGCAACGAGCGCGAGCAAAATCTGTGCGTCAACGAATGCGATCAACACAACCAGCAGGCCACTAAATGTATCGCTCTCCACCCACAGCATTACAGCGCGGAGGATCAAACCTGTAGCAAGGGTATTCGCCGCATCTACCAAGGCCGCCGCAATATTACCGGTCTTTATCTGGTCCTGAATCTCAATGCCTCGAAGAACGATCTTATCCTGCATGAGGCGGCCAATTTTGATGAGCAAAACGCCAAGAATGCCGTATGCAAGTACGCTGGCAATCTCGTTTACATAAGTAATCCCAGGCTCACCGGAAACGGCTCCGGTCAACATCAACGCCAGCGATACGATTCCTGCCGCCATCGCAATACCGAATGCAACGTTGTCCCGCGCAGCAAGTTCCTCGGCGCTATCCACATTCGCGACCACACCGGTCAAAAACCGCAAGCCAGCAATCATCGCCACCGCGATGACCAGATCAATCAAAAGAATCTGGTAGATATAAGTGTCAATGCCCATTAACTGATCCATCGCCCTACCCCTAACGAAAAGGTTTCAAAAAAATGACTACTTCCCACGGGAAGCCCCTGTAGATGTCCTATAACCACTGGTCCTGCTGCTGCTCTGATAACTGCTTGATTTAGAGCCGTATTGACTCTTAAACGCGGAGGTCTGTAGTCCCCTGCTCGAAGTACTTAGCCCCGTTGACCCACCTCGATTCCTCGCATACGGGCTTTTATACTTCCCCTGGGAGCCAAATTGCTTGCGAGCACGATTATCTACATCCTGCATCCCAGCTCGGTGCGACCTGGAGGAATAATGATTCCTGCCTACATCATGGTAGTACGAATAACCGCGGTTCGATGCCCAGTCGTTGTAGTAGTAGCGGTTATTGCCAAACATGCTCGAGAAGAACGCGTATTGACCGTACCATGCCCAGAACGATCCACCAGAGCCGTGGGACCAGCGACCATAATGTGGATTGCCGATATACTGACTGCCCTTGCCATAGCTCTTTGAATTATTTAACGATTGTTCAGCGCTGTTTGAGAGCGCATTGACCCTGGCCAATTCACCATCGGATAAATCCGCTAAGACGTTAACCGTATCCGATAACGCATCGTTATAGGCATCACGCTGCGTCGCTGCGTTAAGTTTTTGCGCTTCGACCAACTTATCGGTCCAGGACTCATAGTGTTCACTACCGTCCTTCAAACTGTTGTAGCGTTGCTGAAGGCCAACGAAAAGTGGGCCCTGGACTGTCGCATCTTTCTCAAGCTCAACCAGCAACGGAACCAGTTCAGGTCGTTTGGACTTCAGAATCGATGAATACTGGCGAATAAAGGTCGCATTACGAAGGCCGTTTCCATTGATGGCGTTTCTTAGGTTCTGCAGATTCGTTTCGACAATCGCCAGTTGATCTTGAACCTTGGATTCGCCTGATGAACAGCCAGCCAAGAACACGGATAGAACAATAGACGGAAGGAGCCACTGAAATGACCCAGTATTCTTCCTATCATTTAACATATCGGACAATTAACAAATCAGACAATGACATAATATGTCGGCATTATCGCACAGGGCTCCAAAATTACTACCCATTTTTCGTATAATAGCCAATGGATTTTCCTAGCCGGGTCCTAATGGCTGACATTAACATAGAGAATTTTTATCATCATATTGCGAAGATACTGAACATTCTTTATTCGCAATTTCCCACCAAGTAACCGATTGTCGTCGATGACGTGGCTGGCATCGATGCCCCTGATGAGTATGGACTACATAGCCCTACTTATACTGCAGGGTTCTACGCAATGGTTTGGCTCGGCGAAGAAGATTTACTTCGCTACGCAGATACCATACGTCAGGACGGAATCGATCAGGCAATATTGACCTACAAAGGTTTCCTCAAACTAACAGCCGTTGCGGAACATATTTATACCGCACCCTATGTCACAGACGAGTCAAACGTCGTTAGTATTTCACCGGCAGAACAGATTAGTCCGTCAGTTTTGGAAGACAGGAAGCTTGTTATCAACCAGTTGCGTAACGTCCTGCGCAGTCGAGATTCTATCGCTATCAACAAGGTTGTCAGTCACATCCTGACGAAAGACTAGTAGTGATTCCTTTATCCCGACACCCTCAGCAACACAGAGTCTTCGTAGCCTGTCACTACCCTTCGTAATCCGCACAAAGATTCATCAAGAGAGGGGTCCCCTGTGTCAACTATAAGCGGGCGCCCATTCAGTTCTTCGAGTTTGGTTTTGGTTGCGATCACCAGAAAATTGTCCAATCCAACAGACCTGATAACCCGAGGACTAAGCTGTTGATTCCCACGACCAAATAAATGTCCCTGACCGCCAATGACCGTTACGATCACCCTGACATTTGAACCTTCGCTCACCAACTTATAAAGCTGTTTCTCGGTCAGGTCGCTTCCAAGCAAGGTGTCGCCTCGAATTGCATCGATGCCAAGTAACGTATTATCAATCGACAATGCACTCATCAGTGCTGCAGTGGTCGAACCTGAACCAACGACATAGGTTGTGTCAGGATCCATGTGCTCTATGATTTCAGCTGCTATCTCCTGCACCGCTAACGCTTCTACTTCTCTACCTCCGGATTTTGTAGCCTGAATGTATGTCAACTCAGCGGGGACGCAGAGCTGACCATAGTATTGGGTCTTCACCTCCCCCCTTCGCAATGCGTCCTCATCAATATCTCTTACTTCCGCATCCATCGCGGACACGAGGTTACCGGATATCAGATTGCTTAATATTATTCCTGCAGATTGTGGGTTTATGGCAAACACGCCAGAATGCATTTTCACACCACAGGGTATGCCAAGGACGACCTGACCAATCGGGACGCTATCGTACACATCCCTGGCGGTTCCATCGCCACCGGCAAACAGAATAAGATCCACACCAAGATCGGCAAATGCACGGACAGCATTTTGAGTATCGCTGGCGCTGATGACATCACCAATCTCGCCTATGATTTCATTCGGAATACCAAGCTCAGCACAAACGTCACCGCCCATTTGTCCCGGGTAAGTAACCATAGAAATTCCACCTGGCCAGGGTAGGACCTCTTTCAGGCAAGTTTTGACTCGCGCGTTTACCTGACTGCGACTCCCTCGATCTTGCGCCAACCCGGAAACACCATCAGACCCCTTCAATGCGACCGGGCCCCCGAGACCAGCCAAAGGATTCAACACTAGCCCAATTTTCAACTAGCCTGCCCTAACCTGTCACGAATGCGCTTGCCAAAAGCCATCTCATCACAAAATTTAATAATATTTTCAATGGGTTGTGACGTAACCTTAAGGTCTTCCAAAGAAACATTAATCGGGATATCGCAGGCGATACCCGTTATACGACGATACAGGTCGATGTCGTCCTTGTGCCGCAACAGAGTGTCATGAACTTTTTTTGCACCCCGTAGTTTCATATCTGGAACCTTCTCCAGCGAGGTATAGAGTTTTTCGATAGATCCGAATTCAGTCAGCAGTGCCGCCGCGGTCTTAGCGCCAATACCTGGCGCACCGGGTATATTGTCGACCGAGTCTCCCGCAAGTGCCAGGTAGTCCGCAATCTGATCCGGGCGCACACCGAATTTCTGCTGCACCTCACCAGGACTACTATAGACATCACTCGCAAAGTCCCACAGCTTATCGTCACCGCCGATCAATTGGCCAAGATCTTTGTCACGCGTAACGATAACCGTGGGAAGTGAAAACCTTTTGTGTATTGTACCGATAATGTCGTCTGCTTCGTAAGCATCAAGGCTCAGGTAGTGCAGCCCAAGTAAACCCGTTATCTCCTGACACATAGCCAACTGAAACTCTAAGTTTTCGTCTGGCAGGTCACGATTGGCTTTATAGTCCGGATAGATCTCATTTCGATAGCAACTCACCAGGCTCTCATCAAATGCAACCGATATGAATTCAGGGTCACGTTCAATAATATCGAGTAGGAAATTGGTATAGCCATATACCGCATTAACAAGTTCGCCATTTTTAGCGAAGAAGTTGGGTGGTATCGAAAAATAAGACCTGAAAATATAGATCGATGCGTCAATCAGATATAGCGGATATACCATCGCGACTAAATTGCCGGCCTAGCCTGGTAATTGCGGCAGTCTAGAAAGGCTGGAACGGAACCCATAGTACTGGATAGCTCAGTACTGGATAGCGCACCCGCAAAACTCTGCGCCCTTGCAGGCAGGCCACGACTCAAGAGCTGCTGCGCCGCCCGCTTCACTTGTTCTGCGAACGGTGTCGGGTCAACGCTGCCAAAGTTATCAAGACTGATTCGAAACGGCACACCAGCGGCAACACTGAAAACCCACTCCAGGGCTTGCGGCCTGCGTTCTACCATTTGAAACTGATGCTGCTGATCTTGGTTTCTTTGGCTCACATAGAAGTAGCCGTAGTCATCAATCTGACGACGGGTGCCACCTGCAATACACCAGTGAGCGACTTCGTGAAGTGCGCTCGATACATAGTCTGCCCGAAAGTGTATCTGATGAATTCCACCAGGCACATGCTCATAGAATGGCTCCGTCGCGCCGCCCAGCAACCGTGTCTTGTAAGGTTCTGAAAACAGCGCATTAAAAACAGAAACCACACTATCTGAATTCACAGCGATTCTCTTACTGGACTGTCAGGCTCAACATCATATTGATCCAGACATTGCATCTTTCTTAGCTTGCTAAGGTACGCCGACGACAAAAATGGCTCTCCTTCAAGCAGATGGTTGAGATACCAAAGAGCGGGTTTTAATCCGGATTCAACAAAAGCTTCGTTAGCAAAGTATACCCAGGCATCGCGACTCTCCAGGCCACTCGAAATGGACATAACCAACCGGTCATAGAGAACTGGATAACCTTCGTAGGGATCCATCATTTCAATCTGCGAAGGATGACGAAGTTTATAGAGAATGCCTTCTGTGACTGATCCTGAATCTTCCATCACATTGGCAGAGGCTGCACCAGGATGTTTGATTGAGCGCTTATTGAAGGTCAGACGATAGTTTGCCAGCTTTCCTGCTTCGAGACTCTCAAAACCCATACGTCGTTGTCTTACCCTCTCTGGGTTCATATTGCTGCCGTAGGCGAAATAATAGTGTGCTGTCATCCCTTACGAATCCAGTAACGATATTCCTCGTCTGTGGTTTCCTGATGCACTAACTCATGATGGAGAAACTTGCAGAAATTGGGGAAATCCCACGACGTAGACGGGTCCGTAGCCACCACCATTACCACCTGACCCGATTCCATATCCATCATCTTGTTGCGAACGACCATCAACGGTTCGGGACACCGTAACCCTTTCGCATCGACCTCAACATCTACCTCTAAATCCATCAAAGACACCTACTGAAAGGATAAAGTATCAACTTGAATTTATTCATATAAGCAATTGTTTAATAAGGTTTATTTTCCCTTTATTCATTCGCTTTCGAGCTTTGCAGACAGTGAAGCGTAGGTCGAAACAAGGTATGGAACGAAATAGGTGAGAATCATTTTAGCTGCCCTATTCATGTCAATGTTTCCGGCTAATAACGCATCACCGTGATTAATGCAGACCAGGACCGTCCCAACGATCAATCCTACCTTGGTAGAGCGTCTTACTGTTTCTCTATCCAACGCTAATGATAGCCATTTCGACATTTTACAACCCTGTCTCGCGCAGGAACACAGCAACAAAACGCCTTTTTATCTGGCCAAATAGACTCGTGCTTCGACCATTAATAACGACCGTACCGCGAACAACCTGGGAAACAGATTCATCATCCAGCAAATCAAGTTTTATCTGATAGTAACTTTTCACGGTGGACAACACACCTGTTTCACTCTCACGTACTGCAATATCACCACCAAATAATGAAGCAAGGTAAACCTGGTTAAGCTCCGTAGTTCCGACCAGGTCAATCTCTCTAATCCGAACCTGACGAACACCATACTCGGGATTTTCTGGATAAAAGTTGCCTTCCATACCAATCTCTATTCTTGCCAGATCTTCTTCCCTAAAATACGCTGCTACCGTTCGGGATTGATGATCAACCACAGTTGCAATTTTAAGCCCCTTCGGGAGCCAATCCCCTATATTGATATCAGGCGCCAGATCCACAACATGTCCGTCAAAAGGCGCTGTGATAGTTAACTGTGCTCTCTTATCCATAAGGCCGCGTAGTCGCTGATTCTGAGTTCGCAGTTCTGATTGAACCACCATCGCCTGACTTCGAAGTCGCTCATCAAAGCCCAGGCTCGCCTGGGCGCGACTCAGTTCTCTATACCTTTCTTGTACCAGCTTTAGATCATGATCCAACTCTGGTGAAGTTAGCTCGAATAGTGGAGTGATCTCCGTGACGTTACTATCCTGTGGGACGCGAACTATCCTGCCCGCCTCCGGCAAGTAGATATCAGAATGACTGAATTGCAGAACGCCCGCTGCTGTTACATCAGTCATCCAGGGTATAAACATTACACCACCAATAACTGCTAACATCCAACCTAGGCGCAGCATTGCAGAACCCAGGAGCACTGAAAGAAAGTATCACCGTTCTTAAAAGGCCCTGCAAATCGATCCAGAAAACGAATCTTCTCTCATAAACATCGCGTCGGTTCTAGGCAGAATGGGCCGTAACAGTGAATCTCTTACTTACTGTGACAAAGCGCTAGCGATTAATCCAATGATACCCGAGGTTATGCTTAATCGTGCCAGCGCATTACACTTCAAGAACCGGTTCAAGGAAGCGCTTGAACAATATCTAGAAATATCAAAAAAATATCCGAACTCTCGCCTCGAGGAGTGGGGATGGATCCTGGACTGCAAAATCAGTTTTTTTGAGTGGGATGAATACGAGAATCAAGTAGACGCCATCATTTCTGAAATTCGCACCGGCGAAAGCCCTATGCCTTTAGTCAGCTTATTAAACCTCACTGACGACCCCGAAGTGCACCTGCTGGCTAGTAGACAACGAGGAGAAACCGTAAACGTCGCCGCACTCAGTCATCATTGTTTGCAAAAACACAATAAAATCCGAATCGCCTACTTGTCCGCAGACTTCAGAGAACACCCCACGTCCTACCTGATGGCGGGAATTCTTGAAGCGCATGACCATGCCAACTTTAACGTCATAGGATTGTCAGCAAAGCCCCCTGACAAAAGCCCAATGAGCGAACGGGTACGTACCGCGTTCGACCAGCTCCATGATATTTCAGATTTGGATGACGCAAACGCTCTGGATTTTGTAACCTCTCTGGAGGTGGATATCCTTGTGGATCTTATGGGGTACACAGGTTTTAATCGGAACAGACTAGTTTCAATGAAGCCCGCGCCCATCATTGTTAATTACCTTGGGTTTCCTTCTAGTATTGGATCAGACCGTATCGATTACATACTCGCTGACCACTACCTTATTCCCGAAGTTTACGAACACAATTACGACGAGTCGATCGTCTATTTACCTGATTGTTTTCAGGCTAATGACGATAAACGATAGATTAGCGATCAGCCAATTTCACGGTCGGATGCGGGCTTGCCGGAAGACGCTGTTGTCTATGCTTCCTTCAATAAACACGCCAAAATCACGCCACATGCCTTTTCGGCCTGGACGGCGGTCATCAAAGCGGTACCAGGTAGCGTCCTGTGGATTAACTGTGTTCCCGAAGAAGCTCGTGCAAACCTATTGAAACACGCCTCTGCTGCTGGTGTAGAACAAGATCGAATTATCTTCACAGAACGTATACCCTATGCCGATCACCTTAGACGTCTACAGCTCGCTGATCTATTTCTGGACACCTTTCCGTTTAACGGGGGTGCTACCGCAAGCGACGCTCTTTGGGCAGGTCTCCCGCTGATCACACTATCGGGCAGAGGGTTTGCATCCCGTATGGCCGGCAGCCTGCTAACCTCAATCGGATTGTCCGATCTAATCATCGAGAATTGGGAAACTTACCAAGCTACCGCGATCGAACTCGGGCTAAATCCAAAGAAACTGAAGGTATTACGGGAACGTTTAGCGTCTAATCGACTCTCGAAACCAACGTTTGATACGAAGTTGTTCACTCGCAATCTAGAAAAAGCGTACCAGGAAATGATGAAGCTTGAGAAACCTTCTTCCATCGTTGTCCAGCAGCATCAAACTAACAAAAAATAAATAAAAACAAAGGGTTAAAAGTCTCACGCCTCAAGCTCACGCAGCGTAGTAGTACCAGCATCGGAGTCGTAGAAAATACCAACTTTTCCGGCCTTAATCTGAGTCAGTACCTGGTCGACTTTACGCTCCAAAAGTACGTCCGAGGGTCCATATTCCGTACCTTCGCGAAGCACAAACTCCTGGATTACACCCGTCAGTGCAGAATCGGATAGTGATTGCCATGGTATTTGCATAGAACATCTTTTCGCCCATCGCTTCATTTGGGCGGATTGCCTGTGATATAAGGGCTTGCGGCATATTACATTCCTAAAATTCTGCTTTAGCAATGCCAGATACCACAGCAAATCTACTGATTATTGAAGACGAGCCAACCTCAAGAGGACTATCAGATCAGCGGGATCAACTTCGGCGGACCGTTGAGAAATAACGAGTACGACTTTAGCCTCGTGATCAGGTTAGTTAATGATTTCATTCAAATCTATAAAGATGCAGACAATCACCTGCTCACCCACCTTGAACACGACGAACTAGAAGAAGCCGAACGTTTATTGCACAACATCGCAGGTGTATCGGGTAATTTTGGCGCGATGGATTTGATGCGCACCGCAAGATCTGTGGAACAACTCATTAAACAGGAAAAGCGCATTCCAGATTCGTTGACCACAGATTTCTCCACCGAACTGGAGAATTTTGTGCAAGCAATCGAGACCTTCACACAAAAATACAGTGAAGTTGCATAACCTAACTTAGGTTAACTACATCCAGTTCTGACGTTTGTTGTGCGTTCAGTGAAGAGAAATCGTAAAGCTTTTCATCAAGCAAATGTGAAGGCACCACATCTCCCATCGCGCGAAATATTGACTCCACGCGACCGGGATATTCAGTATCCCACGCCTGAAGCATTGATTTAATTGCCTGGCGCTGCAGGTTGTCCTGAGCACCACAAAGATTACACGGAATGATAGGAAAGGATTGCGACTGGGCGTATTGCTCAATATCCTTTTCACGGCAGTATGCGAGCGGTCTTATCACCACGTTGGTTCCATCATCACTTAGCAATTTCGGCGGCATGGTCTTGAGTTTTCCGCCATGGAATAAATTAAGAAATAAGGTTTCAATCATGTCATCACGATGATGACCAAGCGCAATCTTATTGTACCCATGCTGGCGAGCATATTTGTAAAAAATCCCACGTCGAAACCGAGAACACCAACCACAATAGGTCCTGCCCTCCGGAACCATCTCGGTAACCAGACTATACGTATCCTCTTCCAAGATACGATACGGAACATCAATGGATTCAAAATAGTTAGGCAGCACCTCTTCAGGGAAGCCAGGTTGTTTCTGGTCAAGATTAATGGCAAGAAGATCAAACTGGATGGGGGCATGTTTCTGCAAATGAAGCAGTAAATCCAACATGGTATAGGAATCCTTCCCACCGGAAACACACACCATGATCCGGTCTCCCGGCTCAATCATCGAAAAGTCAGAAATTGCCTTACCAGTTTCCCGGCGTAACTTCTTATGCAACTTGTTTTTGTTGTATTGCACCTTATTCATAGCTACCTCAACCCCATAAGTTTAGGTTGGTGATTCTGCGCGCGCCATTTTACACTCACTGTTTCAGGTGAACCACTGAACAAATGAGACGACTCCTTACTTTTATCCATACTTCGCTGCTGTTCACGTGCGTCTATGCAAACGCGGCGGTCGTCCTGCAATATCATCACGTCAGCGATGACACGCCAACAATCACAAGTATTTCTCCGAAAGATTTCCAGGCGCACATGGACTATCTGCACGAAAAACAGTTTAACGTTATTTCCATCGAACAACTTATCGAGATATTAGGATCGGACCAAACGATCCCCGACAACAGCGTGATAATCACCTTTGACGACGCATATCGAGACATTCTGGATAACGCCGTTCCGACGCTCAAGCACTATGACTTTCCCGCCACTATTTTCGTCGCTACAGCTCTCGTCGGCTCAAGTAGTCACTATCTTGACTGGTCGCAGTTACAGCGCCTGCAAGATGCAGGCATCACTATGGCGAACCACACAGTGACCCATACCCATCTACTACGGATGCTGCTGAACGAAAACCAGGAAACGTGGACGCAACGACTGACAAAAGAAGTCGAAGACGCTCAAACAGACCTGGAAAAGCACCTAGGTGTGACTGACAAAATCTTTGCCTACCCTTATGGTGAATACAATCGCGACGTCGCCGACCTGATCCGAAAACTAGGTTACATCGCGTTTAGCCAGCAAAGTGGTGCCATAGGCAAATCGACGGATACCGTCATCCTACCAAGGTTCCCACTATCCGGCGCCTACACAGATCTATCGCAATTTAAGACGAAAGTGGCTACCTTGGCGCTTCCGTTAGAAAACCGCTTTATAGACCCCATCGCAACTGACAATCGCCCGCAGTTACATCTGAAGCTCGTTAATACGGATCAATCGCTGGCTCGATTAGCATGTTATGGACCTGGTGGCCCGACGCACATTGAGCACCTTAACGCCCATGAGGTAGTCGCTACACCCGTTAAGGATATTCCTATTGGGCGTTCAAGATACAACTGTACGTTGCGTCATCAAAGCGGTCGATACTACTGGTTCTCACAACCGTGGATTCGCAAGAATCCCGACGGCAGTTGGTACGAGGAACCCTAGATGCTATTGCCTTAGCGCAATAGAAGGCGGCGTTTTCACGACCTTAAGCGTCGCCAATACCCCGACGACGCCTATCAACAACATCCCGGTAACAGGTCCAATTACCCATAGCTCAGGGTTAAGTGAGTAGTCCAATTCAAAAATATGGGTTTGCAACGCATAGACAGTAATCTCTGACCCAAAGGTCGCCAGCAAACCGGCAAAAACACCCAATACAGAAAACTCAATCAGCAAACTGACCAGCACCAGTCGTTGCCCTGCACCCAGGGTACGCAGAATCGCGTGCTGCCGGAATCGTTCATCCATACTTGCCTGAATACTCGCCAGTAACACCATTGCACCGGAGACCAGAATGAGCACAAGGACCAATTCAATCGCTAAAGTGACGTTCTCGATGATGCTCTTGATCTGTTCAATCACGGCATCGATTTCGATGATTGTCATAGTGGGATACTGGCGAAGCAGTGTATTCAAAAATAGCTTGTTTTCTTTAGTAAGAAAAAAACTGGTCATATAGGTCGAAGGAAAATCGGCGAGCCCCTCTGGGGAAAAGATGATATAGAAATTCGGTTGCATGTTGTCCCAGGAAACATCACGGATACTGGCGACGGTCGCCATTAACTCCTGACCCTGAATCGTAAACGCCAATTCATCGCCAACCTCCACGCCGCCTCGTTCAGCGATCGAGCGCTCAAGCGATACCAACGGAGGGCCTGCATAGGCAAATTCCCACCACTCTCCATCAACCACTCGATTCTCACTGGGTAGCTCGGACGCCCAGGTCAGGTTTCTATCGGAACTAATACCCGGCCCATCACCGCGACCTCGTCCTTCACTGTAACGTTTTCGCCACTCAAGATCTCTTGCCCGCGCTGACTCTCCGTTTATAGTCGTTACGCGACCTCGGATCATGGAGAAGAGCGGCTGCGCACGAATACTGTTGTCTTCAAACAGCTGAGTAATGGGATCTTTATCTTGTGGTGAAATATTCAGCGCAAAATGATTGGGTGCATCTTTCGGGATTTGCGCCTGCCATTCAGTAATTAGTGCGGTCCGCACCAGATAAAGTATTAACAGCAACATAATTGCAAGGCCAAATACCAGGATCTGCAGAGTATTCTCGCGACCACGGCGCTGCATACCCGCTAGTGCCAGCCGCCAACTACTACCAGCCTGCATGCCAAGTACACGCCCCGATCGCAACATAAGGAAAGCTACGGTGGAAAGGACAACCACGACAGCGATAGCGCCTGTAAAGATAAGCAGCGTCAAAAGCAGATCACCACTGTACCAATACATCAATCCAATCGTTCCAAAGACAGCAAAGCTGTAAGTCATTTGGTTTGAAACAGTCGCCGCTCCTAAATCACGACGAATTACCCGTACGGGCTCCGTTGCTCGAAGCTTAAGGAGCGGTGGCAAAGCAAACGACAACAAACAAACAAAACCAGTCACCAGGCCAAGCCAGACGCCACGCAAACCGGGACCTGGCAGCTCAATAGGTATATAAGGATCAAGAATATTTACAATGATAGCCTGGGTTACATATCCAACAGCACTACCCAGCAACGCCGCGACAACACCCAGCACCAGAAGAATCACGACAAAAATACCGTCAACGCCGTTCGGCGTCGCCCCAAGCGTTTTCAGTATTGCCACATGATCGTAATGACGTAAGGCATAGCGCTGGGCTGCCAGTGCTATCGCCACACCAGCCAAGACAACCCCCAACAAACTTCCCAATAACAGGAAGCGTTCCGCTCTATCCAGGGCCCTACCTATACCCTCCGCTCCCTGTCTGACGCCCAGCCAACGAACACCGGGCGCAAACTTAGGACGGACCCAACTTTCGAACTCGTTCAGAGCATCCTCATTGCCGACAAAGAGATAGCGATAGGTTAAGCGACTACCTGGCTGAACTACATTGGTCTTCGGTACGTCCGCAAGATTCATCATGACCCGCGGGCCGGCAGCGCTTTCAAAACCACCGCCCCGGTCAGGTTCCTTCACAAGCACCTGTGTAGCGGGGAAACTGGCAACACCAATATCCAGCACATCGCCTCTGGTCACATCCAAAGATGGATATAACCGGCTTTCCATCCAGACTTCTCCCGCCTTCGGGCCTCTTTCAATGGGGGAACCACGGATAAAAGGTGCACCAGAAACGATCAGCTGCCCCCTGAGCGGATAGTTATCGTCGACCGCCTTGACCGATGAAAATTGGGCGCGGTCATCACTAAACACCATCGATAGAAAACTCAACGTCTGCGACTGCTCCAGACCAAGTTCGCTGGCCTTTCCAAGCCACGCCTTGTCAACCGGGTCGGGGCTCGTGATCACTCGATCCGCTGCGAGAAATGTCGCAGATTCTCTTAGCAAAGCCTTCTGCAGCCTATCCACAAAAAGTGTGATGGTCGTCACTGTACTGACCGCTATCACCAATGACGCTAGCAGTAAGGTAAGCTCACCTGCGCGCCAGTCGCGCCACAAGAGCTTTAGTGCCAGTTGAAAATGCACGCTAGGTTGCAGCCTCGACCAGCTCACCTGAATCAATGTTGATCGCACGATCACAGCGTTCTGCCAAACGTTGATCGTGGGTCACCAGCACCAGCGTCGTGCCAAATTCCTGATTCAGGTCGAAGATAAGGTCGATAATGTGCATTCCAGTCGCAGTATCAAGGTTCCCTGTGGGCTCATCCGCGAACAATATATCAGCGGATGAAGCAAAAGCTCTGGCGATCGCCACCCGTTGCTGCTCGCCACCGGAAAGTTGATTGGGATAATGATGGTGTCGATGTGAAAGACCAACCCTGTCCAGTAATCCACTCGCTCTAACTTGCGCCTGCGAGTCACCTTTGAGCTCCGCAGGCAACATCACGTTCTCCAGCGCCGACAAACTCGCCAGGAGCTGGAATGTTTGGAAAACGAATCCAACCATCTCGCCCCTGACCTTTGCACGCTGCTCTTCATTAATTGCGGTCAATTCATGCGGGCCTAGAAAAATCTGGCCTTCGCTTGGCGTGTCAAGACCAGCCAACAGACTCAGCAGCGTGGTTTTTCCAGATCCTGACGCTCCTATCACCGCGACGGATTCTGACTTCTTGATTTCCAAATCAATCCCTTTCAAGATTGTCAGTTGTCCCTCAGAGGTCGTTACCGTCTTGCTAAGACCAACCGTTTTAACCATGCGTTCCAAGTTATCCACTACATTATCGCTCTTCATTACTCTGTTCATTACGTTCAGCCTGCCTTTTCAGATATCAGCTGAGATGTCCAACACGGATTCTCATGGCACCATTTTGGTATTCGGTGACAGCATTAGCGCAGCTTACGGTATGGCTCGAGAGCAAGGCTGGGTTAGCTTACTCGATCAGCGGCTACTGCAGAAAAACCATAAATATCAAGTCATTAACGCCAGCGTTTCCGGAGAGACCACGGGCGGAGGACTCGTTAGGTTACCTAAAACGCTGGAGATTCACCAACCCGATATCGTCATAATTGAACTCGGGGGCAATGATGGCCTCCGCGGTTACCCGATTGATCGCATACAGCAAAATCTGCAGGATATGATCGACCTCAGCACCAAGGTTGATGCACGCGTGCTGGTAATCGGGATGGTGCTACCTCCCAACTACGGTCGTCGCTATACCGTTGCATTCGAAACAATCTTTCAGGAACTTGCAGCAGAAAACGAGGTTGAATTCCTGCCTTTTTTACTCGAAGGAGTAACCACTTCAGAATCGCTAATTCAGCGAGACGGAATACACCCAAAACCAGAAGCACAACCCATGCTATTGAACGATGTATGGGGACATCTGGAAAAAATGTTGATGTAGTCAATTAGTCCGAATGACCCGCTTTGAATTCTTTCTCTCTTTCCCGCCAATCCGGCATCACTTTCGATAGCAGACCATAAAACTTCCCATCGTGCCGAAAATGCCGCAGATGACAAAGCTCATGAACCAGCACCAGATCAATTGCCTGCCACGACTTGCACATTACCAGTGAATTTATTGAAATCTCACCCGTTCCATCACAGCTACCCCACCTCGCTCTCATTTTGCGGACCGTAAGCCGCGGCTCCGGGACTTCATCATCAAAGAGTGTATTCCCCTGGATGATCCGCTCTGGTAAATATCGCTCAGCTTCACGTCGATACCACCCTTCAAGGTGTTTTCGAATGAGTGTTTCGTTGTCGGGGTTCATACAACGGACCACGATGCCACTATCATCCGCTGCAACAAAAGCAGGCTTACCTCGTATCAGGTTAAGTGGCCTTTGGAATCCAAGGTACGGATGTAGCGCACCTTCCCTATAGCTTGGCGGTGGTACAACAGGTTGGCTAGCGAGTCGCTCCTGGGTTTTAACAATCCAGGGAAGCCTCTCTTCCAGAAACCGATCAATTTCAGCCCAGGGACATTTGAGAGGGGCACGAATTTCTACATCTGTCTTTGACAGGACATGAATTGCCAGTGTTTTTCTCGACTGTCGCTTAACCTCGATACTAAAATTGTGCGACCCTAACCGTTCAGTCAGTGAACGCCGCACCTGCGTCAAGTAGCAGACCCTCCGCGACAAGGGGGAGACATTGGAGCATCCCCGTTTCGAAGACGCCATTCACTTTCGGTGTACGTATGCAGCGCAAGGGCATGTATTGGACCCGCGAGTTCGTCCGCCAGAATTTTATTCACGCTTTTGTGACGCGCGAGCAGACCTTCACCTTCAAACATTTCCGCAACCAGCACTACTTTGAAATGCGACTCAGAACCTTCCGGCACATGATGGTTTCCACTCTCGTTAACTACTTCCAGATGTTTAGGGTCGAGCGCTACCGCCAATTTATCTTCAATAGTCTCCTGGATGGTCATCCTTTCTCCACAAGCGTAAAGACGTGATCCCAATCATCAGGTAGTGGATTCGCAATATAGGATTCGCAACGTGTAACGAAAGCAAGTGCCGGTCCGTCCTCGGGGTTCAATTTCAAACAATCCTTAAACCCGGCAAGCGCGTCCTGGTAATTACCCTCTTTGTATAGCGCAAGCGCCCGGGCAAACAAATCCACAAGGTCGGCAAGTTTGCCTTCTGTTTGGTTCTTACGCTCCAGCAACTGGTATACCGTGACGGGATCACTCTTTCCTACCACTCGAATTGTGTCGAGCTCACGCGCGTCAATATGCTCATGGCATGCCATATAGGTATCTTCGGAAATCATCGCATAGGTATCGTAGGCTTTATTGGCTCCCTCAAGGCGAGAGGCCAGATTCACCGCATCGCCCATAATTGTATAGTTTAGTTTTTGTGCCGACCCCATGTTGCCGACAACCATAGGTCCTGTATGCACACCCATACGAACCTGAATCTCAGGTAACCCTTCAGACACCCATTTTTCCCGCAGGATCGCAAGCTCCTTTCTCTGATCAATGGACGCAAAACATGCCAGCTTCGCATGCGCTTCCTGAAATGTTGGCGCACCCCAAAAAGCCATTATCAGATCACCTTCGAACTTATCCACGGTACCTTCCGAGGCAATAATGATGTTACACATCCCCGTCAGATATTCGTTTAAAACAGTCACCAACTCCGTCGGTTCCATACTCTCTGAAAACGTCGAGAACTTAGCGATATCTGAAAAGAACGCTGTCATGACACGTTCCTCACCACCTAGCGCTAGTTTTTCAGGTGTTCTAACTAAATCGGCTACCACCTCAGGCGACAGGTAGTGGCCAAACATATCTCTAATTAGTGCTTTCTGGCCCATTTCATTCAAGTAAAAACGGGAATTGATAACAACGATAGAAATTAACGATGCGATCAATACATAACTCAATGAAATGATGAGCCCAAAGGATATGTAGGCGATGACCACGCCCGCGATAAATACGCCTGCAATCCCAAAGCTAAACAGATTTCGCAAAAATGGCTCTTGTATAGAACGGGAAAGCACGAATAGACTCATCACATTCAGGCATACGATAATCTCGAGCCACAATGATGCTGCGGTTAGCGGACCATTACGCAAAATAGTCGCTATCGTATTGGCGATAATTTCCACACCGTAAACATTACCTACCGGGGTTTCAAACTCATCGTGAGCGACCTCGGCCACTTCGCCAACCAGGACGATCTTTCCATCTACGAGGGAGGCCAGATCCTCCAACTCCTCCTCATCAATTGCAAACAACAGCTCCGACACTGACATGCCAACAACTTCATGCAGGCGCGCTGTCCCCTCTTCGCTTGGAGGCAGTAGTGGATAGTCAATATAAAGGTCATAAAATTGATCCAACGCGACCTCTATCTCCTCCCCAATAGAAAGCGTGTGGTCTTCCAACCTTATGTCCGCGTCGTCCAGGAACATCGACACAGCCTTCACTGCAAACGGCCAAGCATCGAAATTATCTGACATGGTAGTGTGAACACGCAACCTGACGATACTCTCTGAGATCGCGCTATTTGCACTAATATTGGAATACCCGTCCTGGGTAAGGGAAGCAAACTTGTCGATTGCCCGGTTAACACCCAAGTAGTCATCGCCCTCTATCTGACCCTGCGATACCAACAGGACATTACCTGCCTCTTCAAGCGCATCCGCAAGTGTTGGATCCTCGCCATAAGCACTCTTAAAGTCGAGCAACATATCCACACCAATGACTTTTGCGCCCATGTCTTTGAGGTGCAAGATAATCGTGGATAAATCGACACGGCGCAGAGGGTACTTGTCGTATTCGGCGTAAAAATCTTCGTCCGTATAGACAATCACAACGTCTTCCGATGGGCTTGTATACTCATCATTTGCGTAGTGAGTACGCAAGATCTGACGATAGGACAGAGTTTCGTCCTCAATAAGCGAGAAGGCTTCTCGATACTCAAGAACAATCGCAAGCAGAAAAACAAATACGACCATAATAATATCGTAACGCTTCCCTGGTTCGCCCATAACCTGCTCTTGTGTCACAAAAAGAAAGCCCGCAAGCATCTTATAAGATACTCGCGGGCTTTTACATCCCTCTTTCAGTTAGCAGTTTAAAGCAATCAGTAACTTGCTAACTGTACAACAGGTGCTTAGAAATCTTCTTCCAGCGCCGCATTGTACAAACGCGCTTCACTCTCTCTTAGATTACTTAGCTTAAGATTCTGATAAGACTGTATCAGGAGTGGTCGCATATCATGGTCATCCGGATTCTCAAGAAAATATTCCCGATAGGCATCCATGGCAGCAACATGCATGCCTTGTTCTTCAAGGAAGTTAGTATGCATAAATACATCATCGCCAAACATTGACAGCATCTTGGTTACTTCAGCATCCTCATCACCAGACATTACCTTAAAGGCGCTGTCCTTTCTGGGGATGTATACAGTACCGCCCTTGTCCAATACTTCTACACGATAGGTATGCTCTCCAGGCTCAAGGTCATTGACCGTAAATCTGATCATTTCTGAGGTGGACTGTGCAGGCACATCGACTGCATCTCCATTAATAACGAGCCGATAGGAAAACTCCGGACACGCATTTCTCCATACAATGTCCGGATGCGAAGCAGATACCGTGACGTTTCGTATCGTTCTTACCTTATTATCACAAACGGGCTCATCACCCTTATTTATGTTTCTCCGTACGGTCGTGTAACGCTGCGCCTTGGCAAACTTATTCATCAAACTCTGAAAAAGACTGCTAGATTCTTCTTTTTCAGGTGTCAGATTACCCGACACCAGTTGAACAAGACCACCTTGGACCTTAATTTCGCTACTACTTCCCAACTCCTGGGACTTGCCAGAAGACTGATTAATAATTTTCCCCGATCCATCGGCACCCGTACGAATCAAATAATTATCAAACAGATACTTGGTCCGTCTAATTGGCACCCAGCGGGTACCATTTCTACTATATTCAACCTTACCCTCAAACTGCACCAATTTGGCAACAGGAGGGTTTTTGCTAAATGCCACCTGGGAAAAACCCATACAGATGGACACCAGCAACACTCCTAAGCCCACAGTTTTAAATTTCATTACATTCTCCTCGAATCCTAGCCCGGTTATATCTGGTTCAGTGTCCAAACCCTTTGCTCACTACCAGTTGTGCGACGTCAGCCACCATGGTACCAAATGACCTGATTCACTAAGAGACACATCTGCTACTTTTAAACTGAAGCAGAGG
>MDTB01108429.1_pt1 | contig 32349 bp, 30 predicted proteins | sample 811161 | NCBI WGS metagenome assembly MDTB01 (sample SAMN05326650, study PRJNA326480) | marine metagenome | isolation source: seawater | place: Mediterranean Sea | collected 2009 | reverse complement strand
TGCGGATGTGGTGAAATTGGTAGACACGCCAGATTTAGGTTCTGGTGCCGCGAGGCGTGGGGGTTCAAGTCCCTCCATCCGCACCATCACTGTACGGCTACGGTTGAAACCAGTATCCTAGCGCGTTTAATTTCAAAGAACTTGAATAACTGAGGTTAGTCCATGCAGGTCGTCCTGGAATCCCCGAGCGCACTGGAGCGCCAATTTACAATCACAATCCCGAGCGGGGATGTCGAGACAGAATTCGAAGTCAAACTAGCAGAAACAGCAAAACGTGTCCGTGTTGACGGTTTCCGTCCTGGCAAAGTCCCTGCAAGCGTTGTACGCCAACGCTATGGACAAGCAATACGTCAAGAAATTGTCTCTGACTTGATGGAAAAATCTCTAGGTCAAGCGCTCAGTGAGCACGACGTAAAGCCAATCGGCCAGCCCAAAATAGACGATGTTAAATTTGAGGAAGGCTCCGATTTTTCTTTCAAGGCAACTTTCGAAGTCTTTCCTGAGCTTGATCCACACCTAATCGGTGGCGATGAAATCGAACAAACGAACTGTAAAATCGGTGCGGCTGACATTAAAGAAATGATTGCGACTCTTCGTGAACAGCGCAAATCTTGGAAGGAGTCTGCTAAAGCGGCTTCCAAGAAGGGTGACCGAGTCACTATCAACTTTGACGGTTTTATCGATGAAGAGGCCTTTGAAGGAGGTAAAGGTGTAGATCACGCGTTAGTCCTCGGCTCTGGTTCAATGATACCGGGCTTTGAAGATGGCATCATCGGCATGAAGAAAGGTGACGCAAGAGACATTGAAGTCACATTTCCAGAGGACTATCACGCTGAAAATCTTAAGGGCAAGGCGGCGATTTTTAAGATTTCAGTTACAAAGCTTGAGCGTGGAGCGCTCCCAGCAGTCGACGAAGAGTTCATCAAGACCTTCGGTGTTGATTCTGGAGAAGAGAAAGACTTCAAGGCTCAATTGAAAGAGCAGATGGGACGTGAGCTTTCGTTGACCCTGAAGAATATGAACAAAACCAAAGTGTTCGATGTGTTGTTAGATAAAAATTTGGAGACACCTGTCCCTGAATCCGCGGTTAGGGCTGAGATTCGTACATTGAAAAATCAGGCAGTCGAGCGTTTTGGTGGTGGGCAGCAGTTCGAGCCTGATCAGCTCCCAGATGACTTGTTTTCAGAGCAAGCAGAGAGGCGTGTACGGCTAGGTATTTTGCTTGGTGCAACAGTCAAGAAATTGGAACTGCATGCCGACGCAGATCGAGTGCGTGCTTTGGTTGACGAAATGGCTGCAGCCTATGATGATCCAGACCAGGTTGTGAACTACTACTACTCCAACGATGAAAATCTGAAACAAATCGAGGCGCTTGCGGTGGAAGAACAAGTTGCTGAAAAGTTGCTTGAATCTGCGAAAGTGAAAGCCATTGATATGTCGTATGCTGACGTGATGAAAAGTCGTCAAGGCTAGAAAATTAGAGGTAAATGTATGGTAGGCTTGGTCCCGATCGTCGTCGAACAGAGTTCTCGTGGAGAGCGTTCGTATGACATCTATTCACGACTTCTCAAAGAACGAGTAATTTTTATGGTAGGCCAGGTCGAAGATCACATGGCCAACCTGATTGTCGCTCAACTATTGTTTTTAGAGTCGGAGAATCCTGATAAAGACATCCATCTTTACATCAATTCGCCTGGCGGATCGGTTACAGCCGGTATGGCGATCTATGACACGATGCAATTTATAAAGCCTGATGTTTCAACCCTATGCATTGGTCAGGCCGCCAGCATGGGTGCTTTTCTGCTCACCGGTGGTGCGCGAGGCAAGCGCTTCGCATTACCTAGTTCTAGGATGATGATTCATCAACCATTGGGTGGATTTTCTGGGCAAGCATCCGATATTGATATTCATGCTAAGGAAATTCTGAAGATTCGAGAGAAGCTCAACGCGAAACTGGCACTTCATACGGGACAGACGATTAAACAGATTGCCAAAGATACAGATCGAGATCGCTTTATGGACGCTGAGGAATCAAAGTCGTACGGTCTGATTGATGATGTTTTAGAACATCGAGCCGAATCGAGTAACGGATCTTGATTTTCTGCTTGCGACAGCGCACTGTTGTTGCTACGAAATAGGTGATTTAATGACAGACATGACAGATCAGACATCGGAAAATAACGGTAAGGTACTGTACTGCTCATTTTGCGGAAAAAGTCAGCATGAAGTGCGCAAACTGATCGCTGGTCCGAGCGTGTTTATCTGTGATGAGTGCGTTGATCTTTGTAACGACATTATTCAAGAAGAAGTGCAGGATTCTGATGATGCGGATGCATCAGACGGCTTGCCTGTCCCTAAGGTAATCAAAACTACGCTTGATGATTATGTGATCGGGCAGGACCGTGCCAAGCGGGTGCTTGCCGTAGCTGTGTATAATCATTACAAGCGACTTCGTCATGGCGAACGAGTTTCCCGGGATGTTGAACTCGGTAAATCGAACATCCTATTAATAGGTCCAACAGGGTCTGGCAAGACTCTTCTGGCTGAAACTCTGGCCCGGTTGCTCAACGTGCCGTTCACAATGGCCGACGCGACTACTCTTACCGAAGCTGGTTATGTTGGGGAAGACGTAGAGAATATCATCCAAAAGCTTTTGCAAAAATGTGATTATGACGTTGAAAAGGCTCAGCAAGGCATTGTGTATATTGACGAAATTGATAAAATTTCACGCAAGTCAGACAATCCGTCGATTACCCGAGATGTGTCCGGTGAGGGTGTTCAGCAAGCACTGTTGAAGTTAATCGAAGGCACTGTCGCTTCAGTACCGCCTCAGGGTGGTCGCAAGCATCCTCAGCAGGAGTTCCTGCAGGTTGATACGTCTAACATCCTATTCATATGTGGCGGCGCTTTTGCGGGGCTGGACAAGGTCATCCGCGATCGAAGTGAGAAGGGCGGTATCGGTTTCTCAGCTGAAGTTCGGTCAAAAAATGAGACAAAGTCAGTTGGAGAGGCATTCGCTGAAGTCGAGCCTGAAGACTTGGTAAAATATGGACTCATTCCCGAATTCGTTGGGCGTCTCCCTGTGGTAGCGACTCTAAGCGAGTTGGACGAAAGCGCATTAATCCAGATCTTAGCTGAGCCAAAAAATGCACTACTGAAGCAGTATAAAGAATTATTCGAAATGGAAGGCGTCGAACTAGATGTGCGTCCCGAAGCTCTTCAGGCCCTAGCCAAAAAAGCTATGGAACGAAAAACTGGTGCGCGTGGCTTGCGCTCCATTCTTGAAAGTATCCTTTTGCACCCCATGTTTGAGATTCCATCAGATAATGATGTGACAAAGATAGTTATCGACGAAGGTGTTGTCACAGGCGACAGCGAGCCATTAAAAATCTACGCTGCAAAACCTGATAAAAAACGTTCGGCAAACGCAGCTGATTAAGTTAGGAAGTAAATAATGAGCACCCAACAGCTGGACCTCCCATTACTCCCGCTGAGGGATGTGGTTGTTTATCCTCACATGGTTATCCCATTATTCGTGGGACGTGAAAAGTCAATAAAAGCACTCCAAGGCGCGATGGACGGTGGTAAAGAGATCCTTCTCGTCGCACAAAAGGTCGCTAGTGAAGACGAGCCAAGACCTGAGGAACTTTATACTGTAGGTACAGTCGCCTCCATCCTTCAACTGTTAAAATTACCAGACGGCACCGTTAAAGTGCTGATTGAAGGCGGACAGCGCGCAAACGTATCAAATTTTGATCTTGACGGTGACCATTACCGCGCGGAGGCGCAAGTGGTCCAATCAGTTCCCCTCAAAGAGCACCATCAAGACGCACTACTCCGTGTCTTAATGGATCAATTTGATAAATACGTTAAAGCGTCAAAGAAAATTCCGGCAGAGGTACTTGCCTCATTGCAAAGTATAGAGGAGCCTGGCCGTCTTTGTGACACGATGGCTGCACACCTCACCCTTCCACTCAAAGAGAAGCAGGCACTCCTCGCACAATCTGATGTAAAAGAGCGCTTAGAATATATCGTGGCGTTGATGGAGTCTGAGCTTGACCTGTTGCAGGTCGAAAAGCGCATCCGTGGCCGTGTAAAAGAGCAGATGGAAAAAAGCCAGCGTGAGTATTATCTGAATGAGCAGATGAAAGCTATTCAGAAAGAGATGAATGAGTTGGACGAAACGCCAAACGAGATCGATACGATACAAGCACGGATTGATGAGTCGGGTCTCTCGAAAGAGGGAAAGGATAAGGCGGAAAGTGAGCTCCAAAAACTTAAGATGATGTCGCCAATGTCAGCCGAGGCCACTGTTGTCAGAGCCTACTTGGATTGGCTATTGGGTTGCCCGTGGTCTAGGCGTTCACGAGTTCGGCATGATCTCTTGAAGGCCAAGACTATTCTCGAGGCCGATCATTATGGGCTCGAGGAAGTCAAAGAGCGAATTTTAGAATATTTGGCTGTGCAGATGCGGATCAGGAAGTCCAAGAGTCCAGTCCTATGCCTTGTGGGGCCGCCAGGTGTCGGAAAAACCTCTCTTGGGGAGTCAATCGCGCGGGCAACCAACCGTGAGTTTGTACGTATGGCTTTAGGCGGTGTTCGTGACGAATCAGAGATACGAGGACATCGCCGCACGTATATTGGCTCGATGCCGGGGAAAATCATCCAAAAGCTGTCCAAAGCGGGGGTCAAAAACCCTCTATTTCTGCTCGATGAGATAGACAAAATGGGCATGGATCACCGGGGTGATCCCGCTTCAGCCTTGTTGGAAGTGTTAGATCCCGAGCAAAATCATACCTTTAATGACCACTATCTCGAAGTCGACTTCGATTTATCAGAGGTCATGTTCGTTTGTACTTCGAATTCAATGAATATGCCTGCTCCTCTCTTAGACCGGATGGAAATAATCCGAATTCCGGGCTACACGGAAGACGAAAAGCTAAACATTGCAAAGAAGTATCTTGTCCCCAAGCAGATCAAAAATAATGGTCTTGGGAAAGAGGAAATCAAAGTTCCAGACCAAACATTGACTGACCTGATTCGCTACTATACCAAAGAAGCTGGTGTAAGGGGTCTTGATCGCGAGGTCTCCAAACTTGCGAGGAAAGTTGTGCGGAAGCGCATTGAAGAGGGCCACAAAAAGGTCGGCGGTAACGACGGCGAGACAGTCACCATCAACCCAAGCATGCTCGAGGACTACTCGGGGGTCCGTAAATACACCTACGGCCTAAAGGAAACAGAAGACCGCATTGGTCAAGTTACTGGGCTTGCGTGGACAAGCGTTGGTGGGGAACTTCTTACGATTGAAGCCGTATCGATGTCTGGCAAGGGTAAGCAAATTCGCACAGGATCCCTCGGAGACGTGATGCAGGAATCGATTCAAGCCGCAATGACAGTTGCACGGAGTCGGGCAATTACGCTGGGGATCGATCCGGATTTTCATGAAAAGACAGACCTTCATATTCACGTACCGGAGGGAGCGACTCCCAAGGATGGTCCGAGCGCCGGTATCGGCATGTGTACTGCGCTCGTTTCTGTTTTGGCGGACGTACCGGTTAAGGCTGAAGTAGCGATGACTGGCGAGATCACGCTCCGCGGGCAGGTACTGCAAATAGGTGGCCTGAAAGAAAAATTACTAGCAGCCCACCGAGGTGGAATTAAAACCGTTATCATACCCGAAGAGAACACGCCGGATCTTAAGGAGATTCCTGACAATGTGAAAGCTGATCTCGAGATCAAGCCGGTATCTTGGATTGATCAGGTGTTTGATATTGCGCTAGCTTATATGCCTGAACCATTTGTGATCCAAGATGGTGCAAATGGTTCGGACAAAGAACGGACAGAGGAAAAAAACACACAAAGAGCGCATTAACGGCTTGTTTCGGCCGAAGTCGCTTGGTATAACAGATAAACGTTAGGCTAGTGGTCGCCTAAAACAAGAATGTAAAAGGCGCCGCTGTAATTAAAAAGACGATAGGGGTACTACGAGTGAATAAATCAGAATTGATCGATGCGATTGCCGCTGATGCAGGTTTATCTAAAGCTGACGCTGGTAAGGCGCTGGATGCTACGTTATCTTCGGTGACGGGCACGTTGAAAAAAGGTGACTCCGTTTCTTTGGTAGGCTTCGGCACGTTCCAAGTAAAAAATCGCGCTGCACGTGCGGGTCGAAATCCGCAGACTGGTGCCACTATTCAGATAGCAGCCGCTAAGGTTCCCGGATTCAAAGCTGGCAAGGCACTGAAGGACGCGGTTAATTAGGGTAATTGCCATCTGTATTGAAAAGGGGCCCGTCGGCCCCTTTTTTGAATCTATAGGTTACAACTCAACATGCTTCAAAATATTCGAGACAACTCCAGCGGCATCGTAGCAAAAATTATTGTCGGTCTGATCGCGGTGACATTTGTCATTACCGGAGTTAATTTTATTAGTGGGAATGATGGTGATACAGTCATTGCGGAGGTCAGTGGTATAGAAATCACTGAACGTCGTTTCGCTGAGAAACTTGATCAAGAGCGTAGACAATTACTGAGGATTCTGGGCGATCCAAGCTCTATTAATGAAGATCTTTTGAGACAGAGCGTTCTTAATAGCCTGATTGATGAAGCCTCCGTAACACACTACTCCGAAAAATTGGAATTTGGAGTCACTGATCAGTTAGTAGATCAAGTCCTTGTTAATATCCCCCAGTTTCAGTCGGATGGTCGCTTTGATGCACGTTTATTCGATCAGGCAATTATTCGCATGGGCATGTCGCGCCTAAGATTCCGGGAGGAGTTGAGACGTAACTTGATTGAGTATCAAGTAAAAGGCGCTGTCGAGACGTCGATTATCGTTACGCCATCTGAAATAGAACGCCTGCACGCGCTTCAAAACCATACACGTTCGGGCAGGCTGCTGGTAATCGAGACCGAGCGCTTTATTGATCAAGTCTCTGTGTCAACCGATGAAGTAGCTACCTACTACGCGTCAAACAATAACGCATTTGTCACCGAAGAATCAGTTGCAGTGGACTACGTGTTATTAAGTGCAGATGATTTTCAGGAACAAGTATTAATAACGCATGAAGATGTGCGGGCAGCATACGACTCAGAAGTTGTGACAGCCGCAAATGATACGGAACGTCGGGCTAGACACATTTTAATATCAAGTTCGGATCAGGCGTTGACAAAGGCAGTTGATCTAAAGCAACAGCTAGATAACGGCTCAGACTTCGCAGACCTAGCGAGACAGTACTCTGATGATATCGCAAGCCGAGAAACAGGCGGTGACCTAGGGTTCGCTCCTAAGGGCACATTCGCACCTGAATTCGAGGCCACGCTTGATGAGTTAGCTGTGGGTATAGTCTCTGAACCGATCGAAACGCAGTATGGATATCACATCATTGAGCTACTAGAAATAAGGGCTCGACCGGTAGATACTTTTGAAGAACGTGCGCCACGGCTTCGTGTCGAATTGGAAGAGCGTGAAGCAAATCGTCTTCTGTCGACTTCAATTGAGGAATTCTCAAATATAGCCTTCAGCGGTACTCTTGAAGAACTCAAGACTAACTATGGTGTGCAAATTCAGTCATCTGAGCCATTTAGCCACTCGACAGCTGAAGGCCTAATGGCGCGAGAGGCGTTGCTTCGCCGCGCATTCGATGAAACGTTACGTGGCGGTGAGCTCAATGCAGAGGCATTTGAGGTTGAGCCTGGAGTTTGGATGACTTTTCGAGTGAACTCATATGAGCCAAAGACCACCCGACCTATTGACGAGGTGAGAGATGAGATCGCGCTCATCATACAGAGTCAGAAAGCGAAAGAGGCCGCAAGCTCGATAGCACAAGTCGTCCGAAGTCATTGGCAGGCAGGACAAAAAGATCTACCACCGGAGGCGTCTGGACTCAGCGTCCAAGAGTTTACCAACACTAATCGAAAGGGAAATGATTCGATTGACCCTGAGGCTCTGGCGGTGGCGTTTGCAGCATCAGCTCCAAGTGGAAGTCGCCCATCGACAATTGTCGGACCGGCAAATAATTCAGTCGTGGTTGCCCGTGTTGATCAGATTAACTTCGATGTGGAGCCTGATATTGAAACGGACCTTTCGTCTGCACTGGGCCAGCTTCGCGTGAGTCAGGAGGGGACTGAGTTTTGGTCTTTGGTGACCGCCGCGGCAGAGGTAGTTAGGCGTTGATGGAGTTTTTCGCTGATTACGGCTTATTTTTATTGCAGACCCTGACCATTGTATTGGCTCTAATCCTTGTAATCGCCTTAGGTTCGAGAATTTCAGGCGGTAGTAATGAGTCGAAAGGGGCAATCAAAATTACCGACCTATCAAAAAAATTGGCAGATCAAACGAAGCAAGTAGCTGGCGTTGTTGATGCAGCGTTGGTCGAGAAACAAACGTCTTTGATTGAGCGACTGAAGAAATTCTTTGGGAAGTCATCACCAAAGCCAGAGGAAAAACAATCGAAAAAAGAGAAGCTTGCGGTCATTATTGAATTTAGAGGTGATCTGAAAGCTTCTCAGGTCGCAGATCTTCGTGAAGAAGTTTCAGCGATCCTGGCGATGGAACGGAAACCTGATCAGGTTGTGTTAAAGCTAACATCGCCCGGTGGGCTTGTGCATACATACGGGCTCGCGAGCTCTCAACTATCACGCTTACGTGATGCGAATATTCCATTGTGTGCTTGTGTGGATACAGTGGCGGCGAGCGGCGGATACATGATGGCGGTATGCGCAGATCGTATTGTTTCTGCTCCTTTCGCCGTCTTGGGATCAATCGGTGTGGTCGCGCAGATCCCAAATATTCACCGCTTTTTAAAGAACCGGGACGTCGATGTTGAGCTCCATACCGCCGGTGCGAACAAAAGGACTCTGACATTGATAGGCGAGAATACGCCCGAGGGTCGAAAGAAGTTTAAGGAAGACCTTGAACAAACCCACGCACTTTTTAAATCATGGATCGCTGCGAGACGTCCTGAGCTCGACCTTGATGCAGTCGCTGACGGTTCAATCTTTTACGGGACAGATGCACTGGCTAAAGGTCTGTGCGATGAGATTGCGACTTCTGACGATATACTTATGAATTTAAACATTGATCATCATTTATTCGGGGTCAAGTGGGTGGAGAAAAAATCACTCGCGGCGAGATTAGGTCAAGATGTGTCCACAGCTTTAGTTGACCAAATCGATAGCTACATTAATCGAGCTGATCAGGATCACACGCGGCTGTGACCATTAAAGAAGTCACTCTGTATACGGATGGCGCCTGCAAGGGTAATCCTGGCCCTGGAGGCTGGGGTGCGGTGTTAGAGTACGGAGAGCATCGAAAAGAGTTATTTGGCGGTGAACCTGATACCACGAATAACCGGATGGAGTTGATGGCTGCGATTGAAGGCTTAGTTGCGCTTAAGAGTCATTGCACCGTGAATCTCTATACGGACTCTGTCTACGTCAAAGACGGTATTACAAAATGGCTCTCCAATTGGAAAGAGAATGGCTGGAAGACTGCGGCAAAAAAGCCAGTTTCTAACCAGGATCTTTGGCAAAAATTGGATAACGTCGCTAACCAACATGAAGTGCGCTGGCATTGGGTTAAAGGACACAATGGTCATCCAGGCAACGAGCGTGCTGATGAGCTCGCCAATCAAGGCGTGGTTTCTGAATGCGGCAGATAATTCTTGATACGGAGACCACGGGCCTCGACCCAAATGATGGGCATCGAGTGATCGAGATCGGCTGTATCGAAATGGTTAATCGCCGTCTTACTGATCGAACATTTCATGTCTACATCAACCCCGAAAGGGAAATTGATCAGGAAGCAATCGCAGTACACGGGATTACTAATGAGTTCCTGACTGATAAACCAAACTTCTCCGGTATCGCTGACGAATTTATCGAGTTTGTCCGTGATGCGGAGCTGATCGCACATAACGCACCATTTGATGTCAGTTTTCTCGAGGCCGAGCTAGAGCGTATCCCCGGGGCACCGAGCATATTTGCATTAATGCATGGCGGAGCGGCGGTTGATACGCTTTCTATGGCAAAAGAAAAAAGGCCAGGTAAACGGAATTCATTAGACGCGCTGTGCCGCGATTACAAAGTCGATGCCTCCGAACGAACCCTTCACGGGGCGCTACTTGACGCTGAATTGTTGACACGCGTGTACCTCGAGATGACTCGGGAACAAAGCCGCATGTTCGGCGTCTCAGAAAATCAATCACAGAACTCTCAATTTGAACCTATCCAAAAATTGATGGAGCTAGATCGAGTGCCTCGTATTTTAGCTCCAACAAAGGCTGAGTCTGAAAACCATGACGCGTTCCTGAGTGCCTTAAGAAATAGTAGTGACAAGATAATTTGGGACTCAAGTGACTGATGAACTGGCTTGGTGATCGTAATCAGGAGTGGCTCCCTGGAATTGGTAACGGTACTGATCATAGAGTCTTACTTACAACATCCGATCGTCTAATAGCTGTTGGTGGTGATGGTATGCCTCTGCTCGTCACTGTTGATGATCCACTAATATCACCGCATCAACCACATCTTGTGGGAACGCTGGATGGCGTTAGCTACTATGGCGTCAGATGCCCTAAAATTGCTGGCCTGAGTTACGAACCCCTCAGGCCGGTGCTGATTCAACTAAATGACGAACAGTTTATTCCGGTCAGTGCAGCCATGCAGCTACTCGATTTTGTAGATGAGCATCAGTTTTGTGGGCGCTGCGGTGAAAAAACGGTCGCATCTTCATACGATCGCGGTCGACATTGCGGATCATGCGAACTCACGTACTATCCACGGATCTCGCCCTGTGTAATCGTTTTAATTACACGTGGAGATGAGATCCTTCTGGCTAGAGCCCCGCGTTTCGTTGATGGTATGTATTCAACGTTGGCTGGATTTGTGGAAGCTGGAGAGTCGGCAGAGCACGCCTGTCATCGTGAGATTCGAGAGGAGGTTGGTGTTCGGATTAAGATTCCGGTCTATCAAGGGAGTCAAAGCTGGCCATTCAAGCATTCATTGATGCTTGGATATTGGGCCGAGTGGGAATCGGGGGAGATCGATATTGATGGTGTAGAAATTGTCGATGCGCAATGGTTTCACATCAAGCGCCTACCGAAACTACCACCCCATGCCTCGATTTCGCGCGGAATGATCGACGCCTACCTCAGCGAACGTTCAGTTAACTGGAACCAATAACCACTGACCTGGGCGTATAAGGTTTGAGGTCGCGTTTAGTTTTCTCAAATTCGTGACAGTTGTTCGGAATCGTCGGGCTATTTTCCAAAGCGAATCACCATTCCTTACCTTATAGCGGATAGTTTCACCGTATGAGTTCCCTAACTCTATATTCACGAGTTGTTTGGAGATGTTTTCACTGGTGCTTGGCACACGAATGGTGCGTCCTGCGACGATACGAGAATTCGACATACTATTGAGCACCATGAGTTCAGGCACAGTCGCCCCAATTCTGGCCGCTATTTCACTCAGTGTATCGCCAGTTTGAACCGTGTAAGGGCGAGTTCTAATATAATCCCGAACCGAGACGCTAAGGAGGCGGGTGGAAAACGCCTCCACTGACGAGTGGGGGAGGAAAATCCGATAGGGCGGTTGTGCTGGAGTAATCCATGAGCGGATACACGGGTTATAGCGCCGTATCTCTTTTAAGGAAAGACCGCTTAATTCGCGCACCAGCGATACCTCCATCGGAGCCTCAAGGTTTACTTTTTTAAAAGGAACCTCCGTCTCGATATTTGGAAGCTCAATACCTTGGGCCTTCGCATCGAGGATTAAATCTCGGGTAACAAGAAGGCGGGGCACATATCTTCGCGTCTCTCGGGGCAATTTTAGGGACCAGAAGTCTATTGGCTTGCCTGCTCGCTGGTTACGCTTTATCGCACGTTCAATCCGGCCTGGCCCAGCGTTATAGGCCGCTATCGCAAGTAACCAGTCCCCGAATTTGACATGCATTTGTTCAAGATAATCGAGAGCGGCTCGTGTCGAGTGAATAACATCTCTCCGCTGATCACATGTTTGACCAAGTTTGAGTTTTAGAACCCTCGCCGTCCCTGGCATTATTTGCCACATACCAACCGCACCCATCCGCGAAACGGCCCACGGGCTATATGCAGATTCTACGTAAGGTAGGAGTGCAAGTTCGGCTGGTAGGCCGCGACGTTTTACTTCAGTCCATACGTGTGGAAGATAAATATCTGCTTTACCAAGAAAGTCTGCGAAGAATCCGGGGCTGTGGGTTAAGCGACGGCGATGTAAATCTGCATATTTGGTCTCCTTGAGATCCTCGAGAGCAAATCTGCCGATGACTTCAGCCCAGATTGTACCCTCGATAGCGGCGAGATCAGTTTCTGGCTGAGTACTGGGACCAGTCTTATCGGCCTCTTCAACTATGTTCGGACTATCAACTGCTTCACCAAGTTCACGAATAATCGCCAACGGGTCGTACATCGACTCATCACTCAGATTGGGATCTGTGTTCTCCGGCTGTTTCTCACTAACATTACTCAGACTGGGCTCCGGACCCTCTAGTCGTTCTTCGGTAACCGCTTCCACGTCAGGCTTTGGACGCTCAGCTCGGTTACCAATGACATCTGTCTCACTTCCAACCACATCGTTATTCTGGATTGTTTGACATCCAGCCAGTGATAAGAGTAGGGCAATTACGCTTCTGCTTGATAGGTATTTAGGGGACATTAAAAATTATCTTTTTGTAAACGGCGCGCAGCAAGCTCTGAAGAGTCCCGTGAACGTAAAAATGGATTAGTCAAACGTTCCATGAATAATGTCGTCGGCACGGTGGAAATGTCTTGGGATCTCAGTTTTTCAACTGATACTAAGCGCCTTTGAATATCTGAATTATCAGGCTCCGCAAATACGGCATATTTTAGATTTGCTAATGTGTACTCATGGGCACAGTAAATCGATGTATTCTCGGGCAACGTATTAAGCTTCTGGAGACTACCGTACATATCTTCAGGAGTGCCCTCAAATAAGCGGCCACAACCGGCAACAAATAAAGTGTCGCCTGTAAAGGCTACCGGCGACTCTAGTAACTTTGAATCAGAAAAAAAGGCAACATGATCAAGCGTGTGTCCGGGTACTTCGATTACCCTGAAGGCCGCCCCTAGTACGTCAATTATCTGCCCCTCTGAAACCGCTTGGGAAGGGCCCTTGAGTATTTTATTCGAGCCAATAACCCTACATTCGCCATATCTTGATCGGAGATCCTCAACACCACCTTGATGATCACCATGCCAGTGAGTGAGCAGAATTCCCGACAGAGAAAGTCGATGCCTGTCTAGACAAGCGATCACAGGGACCGAGTCGCCAGGATCCACTACCCAAGCGGACGTACCATCTGAGATGATCCATATGTAGTTATCGCTGAATGCTTGGACTTGATGAATCTGCAGCATTAGCAATTATCGGACTCAGCCATGGCTGTGATATTGAAGCCATTGTCGCAGTAGATTATTTGACCAGTGATTCCAGAAGCCAAATCTGATGCCAAGAACGCAGCCAAGTTTCCAACTTCTTCGGTTGTTGTATTACGGCGCAATGGAGTCCGCGATGCGTTGTAGTTCAACATCGAACGAAAGTCTTTTATACCGCTCGCCGCAAGAGTTCGGATTGGTCCTGCTGAAATTGCATTAACACGGTGCCCCTTGGGCCCCATCGATGTCGCCAGGAAACGAACCCCAGCCTCCAGAGACGCCTTTGCGAGACCCATCACGTTGTAGTTTGGCATTGTCTGGACAGCCCCAAGATAGGACAGGGTAATGATACTCCCGTCACGCCCCTCGAGCATACCTTGAGCCGCCTTCGCCAAAGCAACTAAGCTGTATGAAGAGATATCGTGGGCGACCCTAAAGCCTTCGCGCGTTGTTACGTCAACGAAGCTGCCGCTGAGTTGATCTCCGGGTGCGAAACCAACTGCGTGTACAACGATATCGATTCCCTCCCACTGCTTGCCCAAGGCTTCGAAAACAGCTGCGATATCCTCATCGCTGGCGACGTCACAAGGGAAGCACAATTCAGGAGACGTGCCCCAGCCCTCCGCAAATCCCAGAACACGATCTTTTAGTTTGTCATTTTGGTATGTGAATGCCATCTCAGCGCCCTCGCGATGCATCGACTGTGCAATGCCGTATGCGATTGATAATTTACTCGCAACACCAACAATCAGTGCGCGTTTACCGGAGAGCATTCCCATTGCGTATCCTTTTTCTGGCCTTGATGCTATCTGAAGCGATGGTACCATGAACTCATGGCAGTTCAGAGCGTGTTTCGACTCGGGTTACATGAAAAACAGCGTGCATGGGATCGCTGGATAATCGGTCGCCTTGGACACAGGATTCAAGTGGAGGAGCGCAGACTGGCGCGTCGCGAATTGCGTCGCTTATTTGGGCAGGTGGTTGTTCAAGTAGGCGGGACTCCAGGATTTCCTCTAATCGCGGATTCGTTGGCGCCCGTTCGATTCCATGTCGTATTTGGTGGCGATCTACCGAAGACCTCACATTGTCCTGTCATTGTTGCTGAGGACAGCTTGCTTCCTCTCCCGACTGACTCGATCGATATTCTGGTACTACAGCACTCCCTCGACATCAGCGTACAACCGCATCAAGCGCTGCGGGAAGCAGAGCGGGTAATGCGTCCTGGGGGGCGGCTGTTGCTCTTTGGATTCAATCCCGCTTCAAGCTGGGGGCTGAGACGTATGCTGAGTACGCCCCTGGACAGCCTGTTGCCATGGCACGCACGTTTTATGAGCCGGTCCCAGATCGAGGATTGGTGTCGTTTGTTAAACCTTGCTCCAGAGCTGTCTAGATACGCCGTCTACAGCCTACCGTTTGCAAGGGATAATGTTCGCAAGCTATTTAAAAATATTGAGCACCGGATGGCTCAGAGTGAGTGGCCGGTTGGCGCCGTGTACTGCTTGCGTGCAAAGAAGGAGAGATCTGCGTATATCTCGGGGAAGCCAAATCCACTGGGCCGGCTAGCGTCAGTCAGAAAAACTCTTAGGCCCGCCGTTGGGATGCGGCGGAGGCCAGTATTGCGCGTAGTGCCGAAACAGGATGGCGCACCTGCTGATCTGACAAGCGCCTAACCTGAGAGCGGCACGAGTATCCTGTCGCTAAGATCTCTTCATCTGGCTGCGTTATTGACTCAACCTTGGGTTTCCAGCTTTGACTATAGATTGTCTTTGATGTGTCTAGATTCGCTCTCTCATGGCCGTAGGTTCCAGCCATACCACAACATCCCACTGACTCAATCTCCAGTGATTGTCCAACCATCGCGAAAATTGGTTTCCATAGGGCGAGCGATTCTTTCGCGTTAGTAGCTTCTGTGCAGTGGCCAAATAAGCGGAATCGTCTAACGGGTAATTTTGTGGTCAATGTACCTTCAATCAGATGCCTAGAAATAAATTCTTGAACGAGTTCAACCTTTGGTACGTCAATTGCCGCCTCTCTGTACTCTGATCGATAGGTCATTGTCATCGAGGGATCGAGTCCAATCATCGGTACATCAAGTTCTTCGATCTGTCGCAATTTTTTGGCATTGGATTCACCAAGACGCTTAAACCAATCTAAAAAGCCATGGACATGAAGAGGTTTACCATTCGGATGGAATGGCATCAGTGATGGCTCAAGTTCTAACGACTTAAGCAACTCAAAAAGATCAACTACCACTGACGTCTCAAAATAGCTTGTAAACGCATCCTGAACGATTACAACCTGTCGACTGAATCGTTCAGGATGATCCGCTTTTATTTTTCTAAGTCGGTTTAGATCAGCCACCTGGAATCCAGCTTCAGCTATCGCACGATGTGGATCGATACCAGACAAGGAGGGGGAGTCGACAAGCCCTAACCGGGCGAAAATCCATTTACCCGAACTAGATTCCACCAGTCTGTTATACACTTTCGGAAGCTGGGCTGCGATGGGAATTACGTACTCTAGTGTACCGACGATCCAGTCTTTCAAGGGCCGCGAGTAGCGGGTGTAGTAGGCACTTAGGAAATGGCTTCTGAATGTTGGGACGCTCACCTTGATTGGACACTGTCCGGTACAAGACTTGCAAGCCAAGCAGGTCGACATTGCTTCAAATACTTCGTGATTGAAGTCGTAATTCGATTGCGATCGATTAAGCGTTCGAAAAATCCGAGCGGGCATACCTAAAATCTGTTGCGCAACTGTCAGGCTTGGGATTGCCTCCAAACCATAGTCTGCCAAGCGGGTAACCCATTCACGCATCAAGCCCGCTCGGCCTTTGGGTGTATATCGCCTGTCCCGCGTCGCCTTCCAGCTGGGACACATACGGTCGTCTGGGTCATAATTGTGACACGCTCCGTTTCCGTTACAAAGGAGTGCTGTACTTGCTGTTGACTGCAATGATGGGGTGATTCGTCGATCATTCGCGCCTCGTGTTGGCACCTCATCAATTTTGAGAAGTGCAGATTCTGGGGAGGGGCCAGCGATTTTCCCGGGGTTCAAGCGATTCAGTGGATCAAAAAGAGCTTTGACCTGACAGATGGCTGGATAGAGGTCGCCAAAGAACAATGGAGCATATTCAGACCGCACACCTTTACCGTGCTCACCCCACAAAAGACCGTGATATTTTTTTGTTAAAGACACTACCTCGTCTGTGATCTTGCGGACCATCTCCATGCTTTCGGGAGTCTTCAAGTCTAGAAGCGGGCGGACGTGCAGAACCCCCGCGTCGACGTGACCGAACATGCCGTAATCCAAGTCATGTTCATCCAAAAGTTCTCTAAATTCACTGATATACGGGGCAAGGTTCTCCGGAGGCACACAAGTATCTTCGACGAATGCCACGGCCTTCTTCGTGCCCTCCACACCACCGAGCAGACCAACCGCCCGTTTACGCATTGCCCAAACTTGTGAGACCTGGCTCCTACCGCGGGCAGTAGCGTGAGCAAAAGAACGTCCACCATACTGGGCAACGGTCTGGAGGTGGTTGCTGATTTGATCGACTTTATCTTGGAGAGCGGCGGCGTCGAAATCTGTGAATTCAACGAGGTTGATACCTTGTAGTGATTTGTCCGATTGAGGAAAGAACTCAGCGACGCTATCCCATATGAAGTCATTCATCGCTAGATTTAATACTTTCGAGTCCACGGTCTCAATAGATGTCGCGCCGTATCTCATCAATTCTCGCGCATCAAATAGCGCATCCATAAAGGACTCATACTGAACCGCGACCAAGGCAATCTCTGTAGGTAAAGGCTCTAAGTTGACGACCGCTTCGCTGATGAACGCTAATGTACCCTCCGAACCACACAAGACCGCATTCAGATCAATTTCTCTGTCATCGGTTCTTAGATGCTTTAGGTCATAGCCGGTGAGACATCGGTTGAGCTCCGGAAAACCGTCATAGATCTCGTCTCTGTTTGAATCGTGAATGTCTCGCAAAGCGTTTCCGATTCGATACTCTGTAGAATTCTTGGGCAGATCGTCCAGTTCAGTATCACTCAAAACGCGCGCGTTGAATTCTTCACCGGTTAGCAGAACGGCTTTCAGAGCAATGACGTGGTCACGCGTTTTGCCGTATCTCACCGATCCTTGGCCACTTGCATCTGTATTGACCATCCCACCGATCGTTGCTCGGTTTGATGTTGACAGGTCGGGTGCAAAAAAGAGGCCATGCTTGCGAATCTCCGCATTTAAATGGTCTTTCACGGCACCGCATTGCACCCTGGCCCAGCGCTCTTCAACATTAATTTCAAGAACCGCATTCATATTCTTACTGGTATCAACCACGATGCCAGCACCCAAGCTTTGTGCGTTGGTTCCTGTTCCACCGCCCCGAGGATAGAGGGTCACATCATACTCATGTGCTGCGCGGGCGATGCGGATCAAGTCCTGATGATTCATCGGAAACACCGCTACTTGTGGGTAAACTTGATAAATACTATTGTCCGTCGACAAGACAGCTCGCGTGGCATCATCGAACTGTATTTCACCTTCAAACCCCAGTGAATGCAGGGCACGCGCGTAGCTTTGCGCGGTTTCAGCCACGGGCTCACGGTGCTCAAGTCGCGGAATCATCGCGGGACGTTCTCCAGAGATCGACAATCGAGCGCGAAGTGTGTCATAAAAGACCGTCAGAAACCACGTCGAGGCCACGCCTAATATGGCTTTTTGGGAAGAGAAGACGCTAGCTGAAATGACTGATGCAGAGTGGGAATCATTGTGCGATGGCTGTGGTCTGTGCTGTTTACACAAACTTGAGGACATCGAGACGCTTCAGGTCGAATTTACTTGCGTGAAATGCCGTTATTTAGGCACAGACCGCCACTGTGAGGTCTACGATAAGCGTATTGATATCGTTGATGACTGTTTGAATGTCCGCGATCTCGCGCCTGAATACTATCGTTGGCTACCTGAGACTTGTGCCTACCGCAGAATTTACGAGGAAAGGCCCCTTGCTAAGTGGCATCCGTTAATGACAGGCGATCAGCAGGCGATGGAAGCAGGGGGGTATGCTGTTGGCGACTGGGCCATCTCCGACAGTCTTGTAACGCCTGATGTTGATTTTATCGTACGCATAAAGGCAAGCGACAGTTAGCAAGATCGATCGGCTAGGAAAGCACTAATCTCAGAAATTTGTTCTCGGGTGTTCAGGAAGGGCGCATGACCGGCTTCTGGAACGTCTAGCCGCCTAACTCTTAGGGCGCTGTCAACCATCCTCTCAGCTAATGGAAGTGGTAGGACATCGGAATTCGTCCCCCGTATTACAAGCATTGCACAAGTAATTGAAGAAAACATCACCCACGCGAGTGCTGGGCATTGGGCACCACCGAACTGTTTTAAGATGTTCGGATCGTAGTGTTGGGTAAACGTTCCATCATCAAGCCTACGGAGGGAATGAATGACGAGTAGATCCCACTCCTCATTAGATAAGTATCCAAAGGATGCATAAATTTTCTCGAAATAGGACCGAGCCTCCGCCAGACTCGGAAAAAATTGCGGCTCTGATGCGTACTCCCTGATTCTGTCAATTGCCTCCTGTGGTACTTCAGGACCAATATCATTAATCACAAGTCGATCAATCAATCCGCGTGTCCTTGGATCTGATGCCATCATCATTCCCAACACACCACCCATGCTTGTCCCAATCCAATGCGCTCGACCCCGTACGTTAAATACTTTTAATAAATCAACTGCAAGACTATGATAAAATGAAAAATTATAGCGATTCGCATCTATCCAATCACTATACCCACGTCCCGGTGTGTCAGGGCAAATAACAAAGAAGCGTGACGAAAGTACGCGGGCTAACGAAAGAAAATCCGACCCGTTTCTGGCGAAACCATGCCAACAGATGACAGCTTTCTTTGCTGGGTCACCGAGCGTGCGAACGAATACTTGAACACCTTGAAGCGTAACAAGATGCTCACTGAACCCATGGTTTGTAGGGTCTATAGGAGATTTGTCAACTGTATTCGCAGAGGTATGCGGTTGCCTCTGTAGCCTCGACGCTAAAGCTTTGATCTCTCGGTACATCAAACTCCTCTCCATCAGAATACAGGACTGGCTCTGGGTCTGATTGACGCTGGACTACAATGGCCCCGCTAAGCACAACCATTCGCTCATCCTGAGATGTCGAAAACTCATAAGACCCGGGGGCCATCACGCCGACAGAGCTTGTCCCGTTTGAATTATCAAAGCCTAATGAGAGCACTTGATCATCGAAGTAGCTGTTCACTTGCACGAGAAGGACTCCTTTTGTGTATGTGTAACTATGCGAGAAACTCTATTTAACATAATAATAATTATGCGCGTTTTAGCCGGGGTCAACACCAATCATTGTAAATGATCCAGCGCTAGCCCTGAGCTTTATCAGATCATTATACGCAGCCGATTGGTACCAATCTGTCATCGCATCAGCTGTTGGAAACTACAACAGGGCTACTTGTGAAAAATCACCGAGATCGTTCTCATCAGCTATAGACACTAGTCTGTCTGCGCGCAGACGAATCTCTCCACCATAGGGCTCCAAGGTCGCTGGAACTAGTTCACGATATTTTTTGAAATCGGCCCGATTTTTCACCCGAATTAATGCGATCATACGAACCATTGGTAAGGATCCTTTAATCTTTATGGTTTTTTCCGAAACAGCACAAGATGCCTATTATCATATAATCAAGCTAGGATCTAAAAAGCTATCTGAATTTGTCGAGTGGACCGGGCCGATCGAAATCCCGGTGCGTTATGGCGAGGATCAGCTTCTCGGCTTGGCTCGTATCGTCGTCGGTCAACAGCTATCGAACCAAGCTGCCAGTTCAATCTGGGCACGGATTTGCAAAAACTATCCCAAACGAACGGACCTGCTCCAGGTTCTTAGAGATCCTGAAACTGAAAATATGGGTCTTTCTGCCTCAAAAAAGCGGACACTAAGCGAGTTGATGCGTCTAGGAGATCCTTGGCTGAGTGAAATTGCCAAACAAGCTGAACTGGAGCGACGTGAGAATTTACTTGAAATTTGGGGACTTGGTCCTTGGTCGGTTGCTATGTGGGAATTATTTGTCTTGCAGAGTCCAGATCAATGGAGCGACAACGACCTCGTTCTCAAAAGAATCAGTGAGAATCTGGCGGCAGATGCTAAGACCGAGCGTGTTCACTTTATCAATACAGCAGCGCCATTTCGTTCCTATTTCGCCTTATATTGTTGGCGGTTTAACGATACCCGATAGGTGCCACGGTAACCTATAAAGAACGAAATCCGTCGGCTATAGCTTGTGATATGTGATCAGAATAACGGCTAAAGAATATAGTTGTGGTGGCTAATTTTGATGCCCTCACGCTCCAATAACGTGCGCTTGACATCGAGCCCCCAAAAGAATCCACCCAGACCACGATCACGACGCACGATTCGGTGGCATGGGACAACGATTGCGCATGGGTTCTGTCCACACGCGGATGCGACCGCGCGCGTCGCGCGAATGTTCACCGCACGTTTGGCGAGTTCTGAATAGCTAATGACTTGACCGGGTGGCACACCTCGTAACGCCTCCCAAACTTTTATTTGGAACTCTGAGCCCTCAAATTTTACGGGAATACCTATACCATCACGTCGGCCCTCGATACAGTCGATCACTGGTGTCATTACCTCGTCAGGGATTCGCCCGCTCTCTGCTCTTGAAACGGCTTGCTCGACTCGAACAAGGTCGCGGTTTTCGAATATAAGCCTGATGAGTCCGAAACTCGACTCAATGGTGGCCTCGGTCATTGTTCGGCTCCTGGGGCGAATGTGCAGATTGCACCAGATGCCCCAGACTTTGAACCAAGCGCCATCGGGTCAGGTGCTCGATACGGGTCCGGGGCGCTACCCAGCGACCAATCAAGTCCGACAACCGTTAGCGTAAAGACGAGCGACAGCATAATCCCTACACGACGACTCACGATACTCCCCCGCTCGCTCGGTGCCATAACTGGTCACGCAGTTTGACTCCGACAATACTTCCAGCGAAACCGGCGAATAACCAGAACCAGCCGTGCAACGATCCTGATGCGATACCACTAAACAACGCACCGACATTACACCCAAAAGCAACCCGCGAAGAGATCCCCAGCAATAGACCACACAATGCAGCGATAACAAAATACCAAGCTGCGACTGGTTGCCTTAATGGTTGGGCGCTCGAATCTTTCCAAGCAGCAAGCCCGGCACCGGCGATCAGACCAAAGCTTGTCAGTGAGGTTGTATCGGTAAGGATTGATGAGTTCAGGGCGCCCGCACTGATTGGATGTGTCCAAAATTGAGCCGTCGCCGGATCCCAGCCAAGCCCCTGAGCACCCTTCGCCACCCAAAGACCCAATCCAAAAACGACACCCCAAGGCTGACCAGCAACTAGCACGTGTAACACAGCCAACCCTGCGAGGATTGATCCGGCGACCAACAATTTTCTATTCCACAAAGCGCCCGTGCTGTAGCGTGCGGCTATCATCCCGAGCCCAATCAATCCCAGCAGAGTAAAGGCCACTCCCCCGCTTACTCCGAAGGTCTCGGTCAGACTGATTGGCACGTGTGGGGTCGCATCGATAGCAAATGGCACAAGAAGCGTACCGAGAAAGCTTCCAACGCAAAATAGCGGTAACGCTACGAGCGCAATCAGACTACCCGAGCCCGCATTCACAAGTGTTCCGGATCCGCATCCAAGGATCACTTGCATGGACAGGCCAAATAGGAATGCCGCGCATACCATACTGAGAGATACCGGAGCTATTGCACCTATGAGAGTACCGGGTGCGTATGCAATGATTGGCTGAATTGCGACAGCGGTCAGCCCGATCGCGACGAGCTGCGCCATGAAACCCTGGGCGTTTCGGTCTCGGATAAGCCGCCGCCAAGGGCCCGCGAAACCAAACCCAAATCGTTCGAGACAGAAACCGATCAAAAGACCAAGCCCCAGCAGTAAAGAAAAACGAACGCCCGCTGAAACAGCGAGCGCTAAGAGGATTGAGGCAACGCCAAAAGTTTTCAGTATCAAAGGTTAATTCACCAACCCGTTAAACCATTTTTTTGTCTTCAAAATGGCGAACTGTACAGATGTCGGTACGTTCTCCATTGGTTTGTTTAACGCGGACCATTCAACCATCGACTCGGCATACAGCTTCACGTCGTCTACATTTGCTACTTCACTCAACACGAACCAGTTTGTAGCGGCCCAGTGGCCTGTGTTGCAGTAAGAAATCGTCCCAGGTTGGTCCAGGTCACTGGCCGAAACAATCGCTTGTACTTCGTCGGCATGCTTCAAAAGTGGTGTATTCTTGTCGAAGAACTCCTCAAACGAGTACTGATCAGCCCCGGGGAGAATCCCAGGGCGCGCTGCCGCGTCGTGCCATGCGCTGCCGGTATAAAATTCATCGAGACGCGCATCAAGAAGGCGTGCATCGCCCTTCCCTGACACATGCTTTTCTACTTCCGCGGTGTCGGCGTACCATGTTGAGTTGAACTCGAGCTGTGGGAGAACCTGAGGGACTTTAGTGTTCCCCGACGCAAGCTCAAACCCATCTTTCTTATAGGCCCTAAACCCACCGTTCAGTATAGCGAGCGAGTCAAATCCAACACTTTTCAGTGTCCAGTAGACTCGAGCCGCGGCACCGAAATCTGTGGTTGTAACGCCATCATGAACAATAATCACCGAATCTTTGACATCGATGCCGCGTGACCCTAGAACTTTCGCGAGCTTCGTCAGTTGAGGTAATTTTCCAGGATTTTCGTTTGGACCTCGAAACTCGCCATAAGAAATGTACACCGATCCAGGGATATGTTCGTTCAGATAGGCTTTCTCGTCACCACGAATCTCAAGGACTTTGGCCTGATTATTTTCGAGTAAGTCGGTCAGTGTAAAACTATCGATTACGGGTGCGAGTGTTGCTGCGTTTGATGTGACAGCGAAAGCGACTGCTGCTGTTCCTAACAAAGTTTTCCATGCGTTCATGCGGAAATTCCCTCAAAACCATTCATGAATGGTAATCGCAATTAGTTAGATCTCAAAAGAATCAGTTTTTAAATACTTATAACTTTTTGTTTTACCTGGTCCGTTGCGATGGGCACACATGGCGACCAAAGCTATGCCCACGTCTCGCGACATGCTTCGTCTTCCGACCAGTGACGCGTTCACGCCACATCTTAAAGCTCGAACGCCTCATCTCACGACGCATCAACTCGATGACATCCGATTCCGTCAAACCAAACGATGCTTCAATAGCTTCAAATGGGGTTCGGTCTTCCCAGGCCATTTCTATCACGCGACTGATTTCATCCGCGGTCAATATCTGTTTCGTAGAAGCCATCGTAATGTCTCTTGCGTTGATGATGAAAACTCGCTTGCCTCTCCAGAATTAAAGGCTGGACGAAGGGCATTACACTGCTCCTTCCCAAGTTCGACACCCCATTGATCATAAGAGTTGACGTTCCAAATAACGCCTTGCGTGAATACCTTGTGCTCGTACGCGGCAATCAGTGCGCCGAGTGACTCGGGCGTTAATTGTCGCATCATTATCGTCGAACTTGGGCGATTACCTGGAAACGTCCGATGTAGTGCCAATCGTCTCGCGTCCGATATGGCCAAGCCTTGATCCACCATATCTCGGTAGACCTCATCAAATCCCTTTCCAAATGCCAGTGATTCAGACTGGGCAAGACAGTTCGCATTCAATAACACGTGCGATTCAACATCAGTATTTACTGGGCTAGCGGTCATAATAAAATCGACCGGACAGATGAGTGTTCCCTGATGGAGTAACTGGAAAAACGCGTGTTGACCATTGGTTCCGGGCTCACCCCAAATCACGGGGCAGGTTTCGTACGATACCGTCTGACCGTTGCGGTCAACCCGCTTCCCGTTCGATTCCATTTCCATCTGCTGGAGGTACGCCGGGAATCGGTGTAATCGTTGCTCATACGGGAGAACCGCCAGTGTTTGTAAGTTGAAGCCATTGCGGTACCAGATACCGAGCAGCGCCATAAGAACTGGAATATTGGACTCAGGTGGTGCGTCTCTAAAATGCTGATCCATCTCGCGGGCGCCGTTAAGCAGTCGATCAAAAACATCTGAGCCCAACGAAATCATTAAAGATAAGCCAATAGTTGACCAGACCGAATAACGTCCACCGACCCAGTCCCAAAATCCGAACACCCGTGATTCCGAAACTCCAAATGCTTTGACTGCCTCAATATTGGTGGACAGAGCGGCAAAATGAGATGAAATCGCCTCACGACCCAATGCATCTGTGACCCAACGTTGGGCTTTGGTCGCGTTATGCATTGTCTCTTGGGTCGTAAATGTTTTTGAGGCAACTAGGAATAAAGTTGTCTCGGGATCAAGATCAACAAGCACGTCATGCAGGTGTGCGCCATCCACGTTTGAGACGTAATGCGGCGTCGGTCCGTCGATCAATGGCCTCAGAGCCTCGCTCACCATCAATGGACCAAGATCAGATCCACCGATGCCAATGTTTACGACGTCTGTAAAAGCCTTGCCAGTAGCGCTTACGGTAATGCCATGGCGGATGGCTTCAGCAAATTCATACGCATCACCACGAGCCTGCAGAACGTCAGCTAAGACCGAAACACCATCGATAGCAAATTCGTCGATTGATTTTGCCCGCAAAGCGAGATGAAAAACCGATCGATTTTCGGTTAGGTTAATCCTCTCACCATTAAACAGCTGCCCACGCATACCGCTAAACCCGCACTCAGCGAGGATATCGAACAACGCATCAAGTACCGACTGATCGATCCAGTGTTTTGAGTAATCGAAACGAAGGCCGGCCCCCTCCGTCACATAACGTGCGCCTCGTTCAGGATCTCCTTCAAAAAGATCTTTAAGTGATTGATTCCATTGATGTGATAGTGTGCTTAGTTGGCCTTTCACAATTTGTCTCAGTGAATGATCGGGGTGCCTGATTCAGACGTGCCGTCATCTTCGGCTTCTTCTAATTCGTCCTCGTAGTCCTCATCAAACATGCCGGCCTGTTCAAGATTAGCGACCAGTCCCTCTGGCATTTGTTGATTGAACTCCTCAATAAGATCTCGCACCACAGTCTGTAATGCTTCAACGGCAATTTGATGATTCTCTCGGATCGCGTCATCCTCGATATCCATTTGGCCATGCCAATACAGACAAGCCGCCATTGCGTCATGTGCCTCATTGGCTACCTGATCATAAAACGCCTGATGAACACCATCTTGCGACTCAGCTCGGTAGATCGTGATACTTAGATCGGCGTCGTCGCTCCACGGTTCGAGAGTCGCTTGACGCAAAATCATTCTGATTAAATATAATTTTTGCCTATTCTCAAGAATGCAAATGGCGTCGTCGAGCCGAACCGGAACTCCGTCTTCTCTCTCGGCAAGGGACACATACGCAGCCATAACGGGGGCACTTAGCCACGGCGTTTCATCATCCTCGCCGACAAGTTGATCGGCTAGAAGGCAATGTAAGCATTCAAGATCTGGTGCCTTTAGAGCATATTCAGCCTGATAGATGGTCAGCTCATCGGTCTGACCCGCGTGACGGAAGTCCTGATTGAATAGGGTCACCGCGTGTTCGGTGTGGGGAGCATCATCAAAAAGTTCGAGCGCTTGCAATCTTGCATCCTTTTAGACGTATCCACATAGTCTTGCAAATATTGGTACAAGAACAAAGAGTATCAGGAAACCGGACACTTTAATTGATCTGGAATACACTCAGTTTTCATCCAATACGTCTCTAAGAGATAGGACTTAAAAATGTTCAGATTTTTCTTTGATCGGAAATGGTTTTTGTGGGCTTGGTTAGGCTCGTTACTCATCTTAACTTCGCTTTGGGTGCAGGTAAAAATCGACGTCGAGATTAATAACTGGTTCGGCGAATTCTACGACATGATCCAGAAGGCTCTTGCGACTCCAAACGCAATCACTATCGAAGAATATTGGGCATCTTTATTCAGCTTCATTTATCTGGCTGGCATCTATGTCGCGATCGCGGTAGTGGTGAGTTACTTCACTTCCCACTACCTGTTCCGCTGGAGAGCCTCCATGGTCGAGTGGTATCACGCGGTCTACGATCAAGCGAGGACGATCGAGGGCGCGGCTCAGCGGGTACAAGAGGATACGATTAAATTCTCTCGAATCATGGAGCAACTTGGAACTAGTCTCATAGAGGCTGTGATGGTTCTTATACAATTTGGTCCCATACTGTTCGGTCTTTCGATAGGCATACCGATTTTCTTTTTTGGGGACTGGCAGTATGGGTTACTGACAGGTGCCTTGATCTGGAGTATCGGTGGTACATTGTTCCTCATTGGCTTGGGTTGGTTTCTGCGGCTCGTTGGTATCGAATATGACCTGCAAAAAAAGGAGGCCGCATACAGAAAGATTTTGGTAATAGCCGAGGATGACCAAACTATCAGACCAAAGACAATCGGCGAACTATTTGAGGACGTCAGAAGCATTCACTACCTGAGTTACCTACGTTATTTATATTTCAACATTGGCCGAATCGCATATTTGCAGGCAAATGTTCTCAGCGCTTACGTACTACTCGCGCCGGCGATCGTTTCGGGTGTCGTTACTCTCGGAGTCATGCAGCAAATAATCAGGGCGTTTGGTCGGGTGGAGGGCTCCATGCAGTATTTACTGAAAGCGTGGCCAACCATCATTGAACTACTCAGTGTTTATAAACGTTTACGAGAATTCGAGAGACGCATTCAGGAAGCAGAGGGCAACGCTCTAGAGACATAATTGCAGTATCGCCTAATTTGTAATGCGTTTTTTAACAATACAAGCGCATAATACCTGCGGTTCATGGCAAGGATTAATATGGCTCGACTCGCACTCGTTACCGGTAGCACCAGCGGGATTGGCCTCGGCATCGCAAAGTCATTGGCCGAAGCCGGCTATCGACTCATCCTGAACGGGCTTGGTGACCCTGGTGCAATCGATCAAGCACTCTCGGAGGTCAGTACATTATGCTCGGAGAGTCCGATCTATATCGGTACCGATCTGACACAACCGCGCGCGATTGAAGTCGCACTCGCCGAAATTATTGAATCGGTTGGCCCTATCAGTGTTTTAGTAAATAACGCCGGGATGCAGCATACCGGGCCTGTTGAAGATTTTCCTGTTGACAAATGGGATCAAATCATAGCGCTCAACCTAAGCGCCGCCTTTCACACTACCCGTCTATGCCTTCCCGAGATGAAAGCACAAGACTTTGGGCGGATTATAAATATCGCAAGTGTTCATGGACTGGTCGCATCAACCAATAAGCCGGCGTATGTGGCCTCAAAGCATGGTCTTATCGGCCTTACTAAAGCCACGGCGTTGGAGACCGCGGAAGCGAACATCACATGTAACGCGATATGCCCCGGGTGGACAGAAACGCCATTAATACAGGCGCAAATCGAAACACGGGCGGCTGACCTGAACATCAGTATCGAGGATGGTGGCCGCGCGTTGCTTGCTGAAAAGCAGCCTTCAAAAAGGTTTGTTACCACGGATCAGCTAGGAGCCCTGACCCGTTTTCTTTGCACGGATGCGGCTTCCCAAATCACTGGTGCCAGTCTGCCGGTTGATGGGGGATGGACAGCACAATAACCCAAGGAAAAAAAATAATGTGTAATGAAATTAGTTGTTATCAACCAAAGAAGCCTGCTCTCACGGTTGACCCAGAAAGTCGCCGTTTATTCTTGAAAGGTGTCGCCTCCCTCCCGCTGGCCTGCATCCTAGCGGATATTGAACTCGCGCGGGCGGCGGCGCATGACGGCTCGACAATTAAGATACGGGCTGACCTCGCCGGCGACGTTACGGGATACCTCGCAGAACCCGAAGATAAGAATGCCCCAACATTGCTCTTGATCCACGAGTGGTGGGGTCTCAATGACCACATCAAAGCAGTTGCACAGGAATTTAAAGCGAGGGGATTTCGGGCATTAGCGGTCGATTTGTTTAAAGGATCAGTCGCTGAGGATCGTGACGGGGCGATGAAGCAAATCAAGGCACTGAACCCAGACGAGGCGACTGATACGATGAAAGCGTGGGTCGAGTGGGCTAGGGAACAAGGCAACGGTAAGGTTGGAACTTGTGGCTGGTGCTTCGGTGGAGGCTGGAGCTTGAAGACTGCATTATCGGCGAGCCCTGATGCCAGCGTCGTCTACTATGGACGTGTTGGCGGTTCAGCCGCTGAATTAAATGGTTTGAGCACCCCGCTCCTTGGGCACTTCGGGACCCTTGACAAGAACATTAATCCCAAGATGGTTGGCTCCTTTCAGCAATCGTTGCGTGAGGCCGGGAAGGATGAGCTGTTGACCACCCACTGGTATACCGCGAACCACGCCTTTGCGAACCCAACGGGTGGCCGATATGACGAGGATGACGCGGCTCTTGCCCTCGCCCGCACCCTTACCTTCCTCGAGTCGCATCTTCGCGGCTGATCAACAGAGCTCTGCCCTCTTGGACAGAGCTCAATTGAATTCCAAACAACTCACATGATTCTGCTTACCGCGATTATTGTGAGGAATGTGGTCCCTGGATCGCGACTCAAACCCAGTCTAATAGATGACATATATATGTAGCGCTAGTCAGAGCTGCAACTAATTCCAGTGGGGATCGTTTAAAGGCCACACAAATTAACAGGCTTAGAGTAGCTAAACCTGTTGTGGTCTCTGAATACACGGCCTCGGTGAAAAGTGGATTGATCAAGACCGCAAATAGGAGACCGACAACCGCCGCATTGACGTAAATCAAACGAGCTTTCCAGTCCCCGAGCATCTGGCCCAGGCACAGCGCGGTTGATAAAATAATGGCCCCAGGCAGAAAGATCGCCACAACTCCCAACGTAGCGCCGAAGACTGCTGTTTCCGGGAGCATGACCGCCCCAAGGTAGGATGCGACAGTAAAGAGAGGGCCGGGCACCGCTTGCGCAAAACCATAGCCCGAAAGAAAGGTACTCGATTCTAGGGGCGGAACAAACTCAGCCTCTAGAAGAGGGAGCACTACATGCCCCCCGCCGAACACCAGAGCACCACTAAAATAATGACCAGAAAAAACGTGGGCCCAAGGCTGCCCGTTATCCACCGAGACCGCTAGCAAGACACCGAGAGCCCAAAGAAAAGCTCCTATGAAGGAAGCCCTGAGCTTTGACGCAGTTGGACTAATGGTGTTCCTTCCTTCAGTATCAGCGCCCGATTTCAAGAGGTAACCTCCGACCAGAGCCATCCCAATCAGGCTTACCTGCATCATCGTGGTCGGCGAAGAATAGAAGGCGACCGCAGAGATTAAAGCGACGATTTTTGTTTCACGATCAGTACACAGCTGCCCCCACATACCGAGTACGGCCTGTGTCACGACACCGACTGCGACCAGCTTCATTGCGGTGACAAACCAAGCCGCCTCCGAGACCCCATCACCGCTGAGTATCCACAGTCCCGCGAAAAACATCAGCACCGCGCTTGGGAGTGTGAACCCAAGCCACGCGGCGACTGCTCCCGCCCACCCAGCGAACCGATACCCGAGGCCCATGCCAATCTGGGATGATGCTGGCCCTGGTATCACCTGACATAAAGCGACCATCGAAGCGTAGTCACTTTCAGTTATCCGTCGCTCTTTTTCGACAAACTGCCTGCGAAATATGCCGATGTGAGCAATTGGCCCCCCAAAGGATGTACATCCGAGCCACAAGAATTTCAGGAAAATATCTAAGGGACCTGATTTCACGAGAAATTCTTACCTAAAACTTCCTGAAACATCACAACTTGATATCATTTTGATGACTTCGAGGAATACAGCTGTTCGATTTGAGACGCGTAAAGAGCGATGACTTGAGGGCGCTTAATCTTATGGGTCGGGGTGAGGAGTCCGTTATCGATCGAACATGACTCCGCCATCACAAGTCCCTTACGGATCTGTAATAGTGAGGATTTATCTTGGTTGTAGCGCCTCAAAACGTCACGGATCGTTTGATCAACTCTTTCGGACTCGATCTCCTCGTTCAGACAAATAATTGCAGACAACCAAGGACGCGCGTCCCCCACGACAACCACCTGCTCTACCTCAGGGTATAGGCTGATTTCTTGTTCAATCGGCGCCGGGGCAACGTTGTCGCCACCTGAGTTCACAATCAGGTCCTTTAGTCGGCCGACAATCCGTATGTGCCCATCGGGATCGATCTCGGCGAAGTCACCTGTGTGAAGCCAACCATCAATCAGCACATCAGCAGTCGCAGTGGGATCGTTCCAATAGCCAGACATCACGTTATCGCCTCGGACAAGTAACTCACCATCATCACTGAGCCTGACCTCGACCCCAGGTAATTTTTGCCCGACGGTATCGGCTCTCTCAGATCCGGGCCGGTTCACGCTGATAACCGGGGACGCCTCAGTTTGTCCATACCCTTGTAAGATACCAACACCAAGCCCCTGAAAAAATTCAGATATTTTTGGATTTAGGGCCGCTCCACCAGACACAAAATAACGAAGCTTACCGCCGAATCGTTGGCGTACCTTATGACGAACAAGGCGCTCACACAGCCCGTCAAGGACGCGCTCTAATACCGACAATTGGGACTTTTGACCCAGACGGATCGTAGCCCCAAAGAGGAACCGCTTAATTCGACTTTCTTTCTCTATCTGGCCAGTTATCCTGCCGTGTAAAAGCTCGTACAGCCTCGGCACGGCCGTCATAAGTGTTGGGCTTACATCGGCCATCATCGAAGACAGTTTGTCGAGCTTCTCGCAATAAAAGATCTCACCGCCGAGGTATAACGGTAGGTAGAGGCCAGCCATGTGCTCATAAGCATGGGCAAGTGGGAGAAACGAGAGGAACCGGTGCGGTTCAGCCAAATTAGCCTCCTCGAGCACGTCGAGAATGCTTGTAACGTTAGCTTGCAGGTTACGTTGTGTCAGAGAGACCAGCTTAGGCAGGCCGTTGGTCCCCGAGGTTGCGATCAGCGCGTAAAGTGTGTCCGGATCACGATACCCATCCTGAGAGAACCCAACACCAGTAGCATCAGGGAACAATGGTTTCTCAACGTCCGATGCAACGTAAAGCTTGAACTCAGCACTTGGCCTAACAGACCGCAGTCGATCGTGAAGTGGTCCATCTGAAACGGCAGCCGCAACCGCGCCAGACTTCTCGATCAGGTATTTAACCTCATCATCTTTATGGGTGGTGTATGCGGGAACAGAGACCAGACCATACATACAGCTGGCAATCGCGGTTACTGCCCATTCAGGTCGATTTTCCATTAATATGAGCAGACGGTCGCCGGCCTGCAGACCATCCGCATGCCACTGGGCGCACAGACGCGTCGCTGCCTGAACTACCTCATCACGTGAATACGAAATCCATTTCTCGTCATTCAGACGATAGAGGCACGGTAATGCGGGCTCCGACTTGGCGAGCTCTAAAAATGGACTAATCAACATTAGAAGTTCCGATATTTATTTTGGGTTTGCCATCTATGGCTAAACTTATACCATTAAGACGGCGCGCTATCATCAGCATCTCGCTTTGTGTCATTGAACCACTGAGCTAGCAATGACTGAAGTCCCGCTCTAACGGACTTCCATCGCCAAAACTGCTTTTGTGTAATTAGCTATGGACTATTTCCTCGTACCATCAGGTTTTATTACAGAACGCACCCCACTCCGTGAGAAGCCTCGATATTGAGGCTGAAAATTTTGCTGATGCTTCTGATAGTTGGGTCGTGTACCTTTTGAACAAATAACTGTAGGTTAGCGATCCATGAAAAAGTTTTACCTTTGCAAACTGTGCTTGATTGTCTTTGGTGCTTTGTTGGCTGTGCAGAGTGCATAACATGCTGGGAGACGGGTATCTG
>MDTB01238008.1_pt1 | contig 32357 bp, 37 predicted proteins | sample 811161 | NCBI WGS metagenome assembly MDTB01 (sample SAMN05326650, study PRJNA326480) | marine metagenome | isolation source: seawater | place: Mediterranean Sea | collected 2009 | reverse complement strand
TAGGAATAGACCGGCTATCTCTTCTAGAAAAGAGGTTGGCAGATCTTGGTGCGAAAAAAGATGAGAAAGCCAAGGTCATTCAAAGAAGGCCATCAGACGTTCAGGCGATAATAAACTTAGGTCTTGAAGTAGACATTCTTTGGTCGGCAAGAAGTCCTTATAGCTATCTTGCCATGAAACAGCTCAGGGAACTCTCCGATAAATATCACCTCAAACTAAACTACAAGCTTATTTTGCCAATGGTGATGAGAGGGATGAAGGTGAATTATGAAAAACGAATGTATATCACCAAAGATTGTAAGAGAATCGCGGAAGAAAAAGGCATTCCATTTGGAAACATCGTTGACCCCTTGGGATACGCAGTTGAAAGATGTTATTCATTGTATGGGTTTGCAAAAAAATATGGAAAAGAGGAAGAATATCTCAGAGCATTTGGTCAAGCCGTTTGGGCGAATGGTATACACGGTTATATGAAAAATAATTTAAAAAAAATTATCGAATCCATTGGCTTGGAGTGGGAAGATGCTGAAAAAGATTTGGATTCGGAAGACTGGAAAGATGAAGTTGAAAAAAATAGGAAAAGACTTTTTGAACTTGGAAAATGGGGTCCTCCAACCATGATTCTTAAAAACAAAGATGGACATGAAGAATTGGTTGTTTGGGGTCAAGATCGAATTTGGCTGATTGAAGAACAAATTAAAATGATGCAGACCCGAATTAATTAAGCTAAATTAAATTTTTTAAAAGGACAGCAAATGGAATCAAAATTAAAAGTATTTATCACTGGGGCCAGCAGTGGCATAGGATCTGCTCTTGCAGAAGAATATGCAAAACAAGGTGCAATCATTGGTTTGGCAGCAAGAAGACAAGAAAAATTGCAGAGAATTAAAAGCAACTGCGAAACATTGGGTGCTGAGGCAGTGGTCACATACAATCTGGATGTAACAAATGAAGAAGAGTCTATGAATGTTGCAAAAGATTTTACCCATCTTAAAAAAGAAGGGATTGATGTTGTGATAGCAAATGCTGGGGTTGCGTTCTCGGACGGCCTATCCTCGGGTAACCCAAAACAGATTAATCAAACGCTGGCGATCAATATTCTTGGTGTGACAAACACAATTGTTCCTTTTGTTCCTCAGATGAAAATACAAAAATCGGGCTCACTGGTCATTATCTCATCGATTGCTAGCTTCACTGCACCGCCATACTTTGGTGGTTATGCGGCATCAAAAGTTGCTGTGAGAAGATTGGGAGATACGTGGAGAAGATCTCTGAAGAAATATAAGATTGATGTCACAACCATCTGTCCGGGTTACATAAAAAGTGAAATGACCGATGTCAATGAATTCAAAATGCCTTTTTTAATGGACACCGATGTTGCCGCCAAAAAAATGATCAAAGCTATTGAGGTTGGAAAGAAAACTTACATTCTTCCATGGCAATGGCGTCCTATCATTGCTTTGTCCAGATTGTTTGGCCAGAAATTGTCAAAAATCTAAACTCTGTGAATCAAACTCCGATAATCTTTTTTGATATGGATGGCGTTTTAGCTGACTTCTTTGGAGCCTTTTCAAGCTATTGCGGGGTGAGTCACTGGAAAGAGTTGAAACACGAGGAGCTCATGCAAAAAATTGACTCGATCAAGGGAACCGATTTTTTTTCGAGAATACCAAAGACTTGGTGTTGCGATGAATTGATTGACTTTGCATCAAATATTTCTGGGGGGTTCTCAATCCTGTCTTCTCCCCTCGATGACGATGAAGATAATTGTGCACATTGGAAAAGAGTATGGATTGAGCAAGAGCTTATGATCAAACCGGATGAAATATTTATTCAGAGAAACAAAGGAGAGCTTGCTCAGTATCGAGGAAAGCCGAATATATTGATTGATGATAGGCCTCACAACATTGAAGATTGGAAAAACAATGGTGGAAATGCCATTCGGTTTCAAGCCAATGAAGATCCAATTGAAGTTGTTACGAATGCAGTGGAAGAAATCTATAAGCTAGACCATTAATCAAACTCAATCGATTCAAGCTCGTAGTAAGTCATCATGTATCCCGTGACCTCTGCCTTTACACAAACATAATCCTCCTCAGTAACCCAGATATCGTATGGTGGATGCTTAACGCCCTCATTGAATCCAACATCGTCTATGTAACTGAAGTGATGACAACTAAATGTTCCAGCCTGTATTTTGATTTCTTTGAGTCCATGATATTCAATCCCTATCGTTAATTCAGAAATCATCGGAGGAGTAGCGCCACGATGATCCAAAGACGGCATAAACGCTCTCATCTCATAAATTCCAGGCCCTTTTGAAATATCAATGGCTCTGCAATTCCATCCATCTCCAACAATTGGATGGGTTCCAAAAGCATCGAAAGAACCTGATGTTTCCTTTTTTTGAGATACACGATCTATCGATGGACCATAAGATTCACACTCAATTGTGCCATTCCGATTTTCATCCAAGTCAAAGATGAATAAACCTGAGCCCATAAATTTATCCCCCACAGTTAATCGGATAAAACAATCCATTGGATGATTTTTTTCATTCAAAGTTAATACTACGTCTCTCATAACCGTTGGATCTGGCTCTTCTATCTCACAGTGCGCTCTGAGAGTCATCTGGCCGTCAGTATGTTTTGTAATATGGAATAACTCATGCCCCCTAATCTGATCCATCATGTCTGGCTTCTTAGAAGTGTATGCCAACTTCCCACGAATATTCTTATGTTTCATTTTGCTCATTGAAAGCTCCTAGGGTTCAAGTAAATAAAAGTTATATGATTTACAATAAGAATAAAATTTTCAATAGACAAACCAAATTAGATTTTGTGATGAGAAAAAAAAGAATTCAGAGGTTTTACGTAGGCCAAATCGATAACTCTAAATCTCACTTAGAAATTACCGGCGAACAATCCCATTACGTGACTAGAGTATTGAGACTTCAAGCAGGTGATCAAATGATTCTATTTGATGGTTCAGGGTCTGAATGGAAAGCAAAAATAATTGACACAAAGAGGAATCGATTGCTTCTTGAACTAGAGGAAAAAACCACGCCTGATCGAGAATCCCCAATTAATTTGATACTGATCCAAAGTATCTCAAGAAGCCAAAGAATGGATCTCGTGATGCAAAAATCAACCGAACTCGGCGTAACAAGAATTGTTCCCGTATTTTCAACCAATACGGTTGTGAAAATAAAAGAGGATAAAATTGAAAAAAAATTAAATCACTGGAGAAACATATTGATCAGTGCATCGGAACAATCTGGTAGAACAAAAATTCCAGATTTGATGAGCCCAATTCAACTGGAGACTAAGTGCTTAGAGCAACACAAGAGCGATCTATCAATTTTCTATGACACCACTGGAAATGACTCATTAGGTGCAAATAATCCAAAGCATATTACTTTGGTCATTGGTCCAGAGGGAGGATTTACCGAAAATGAAAAACAAATGGCAATTGATGCAGGATACATGGTGATGCAATCAGGTCCTAGACTATTAAGAACTGAAACAGCCCCAATCATGGCCTTGAGTATATTGCAATATCTCTATGGCGATCTCTCGAATTAATTTAGAATGAGAATTAAAGAGAATAATTTATGAAACTAGCCGTTGTAATGGATCCCATTGAGCAAATCAATCCAGAAAAAGATGGTACGCTCGACTTATTGCTTTCAGCTCAATCATTTGGTTATCAGTTAACACGATTTCACTCGGAAGAACTTAGAATCAACGATGGAAAACCATTGGGCATTGGACGCTCAGTCAGTGTAAGTGATGATATCAATAGTTGGTTTGACTATGGTGCAGAAAATGAATTCTGTCTCAATGATTTTGACGTGATTCTAATGAGAAAAGATCCTCCATTTGATATGGAATATATATATTCGACATATGTTCTGGATCTGGCCAAAATGAATGGAGTAAAAATCATCAATGAACCCTCCGCAATCAGAAATTTAAATGAAAAAGTTTCAATCACTCTGTTTCCCAATGTAACGCCTCCGACCCTGGTTTCATCCAACCAAAATGACTTGAAGTCATTTCTGAATGAGAATAAAAAGATTGTGGTAAAACCGCTCGATGGGATGGGAGGACGCTCTATTTTTATTGTTGAGAAAGGAGAGAAAAATACAAACACAATATTTGAGGAAATGACGAAAAACGATACTAAAACTATCATGGCACAGAAATATATTCCCGAGATCAAGGACGGCGACAAGCGAATCCATCTTATCTTTGGTAAACATGTTGATATGGCACTCGCCAGAGTTCCTTCTGAAGAAGATCATAGAGGAAATTTAGTCATGGGAGCCATTGGAGAAGTAAGAAAACTCACTCGAAGAGACAAAGAAATATGCAATGAAATTGGGGGGACATTGCTCAAGGCAGGAGTTTACTTTGCAGGCATTGACGTGATTGGTGATTATTTGAGCGAAATAAATATCACGAGTCCAACAGGCATGAGAGAAATCTCAAAAAATTCTGAAGTGAATGTTTCAGACCTTTTCTTTAAATCGCTGCAAAAAAATTAACTGCTATGAGTATTAACAATTCACTGGTGGGTCATTTTCTTATTGCGAGCCCAAGTTTAAAAGATCCAAATTTTGAGAAAACAGTAACATTGGTTTGTGAACAAAATGAGTCGGGATCATTGGGATTGATTATAAATAAACCCTTGCATCAAGATCTAGACGAAGTCATCAGCCAGATGAATCTGAATGAAATCGATACAAAAGAGATCAGTTTCTTGCAAGGCGGTCCGGTTGGATTAGACAGAGGTTTTGTAATCCATAGTTCTGGCTTATGGAAGAACACCACTGAAATAAATGAAAATACATTTATTACAAGCTCTAGAGACATCATTGACGACATCATAGATGGGCAGGGCCCAAATCATTCATTGTTTATCGTTGGATACTCGGGGTGGGGTCCAGGACAATTGGAATCCGAGTTAATGACCAATTCTTGGATAAGTGCGCCGTATGATCCGGCAATTGTCTTTGACGTCGATACAGCATTCCGTTGGGAAAAGAGTATTGACTCGTTGGGAATTAAAAGCGTAAACATTAGTGATCAAATTGGCCATGCATAAACTATAGGTTGGTCTGTCATGTCTTCTACTTTCATTGCTTTTGATTTTGGTATGACAAAGATGGGTGTTGCCATTGGGCAAAATATTACAAATACCGCATCCCCCCTTGATCCCATGACTATGAAAAATGGAACCCCAGACTGGGATCTTTTGGAACAATTAATCAAAGAGTATCGTCCAACCAAAATTATCCTGGGCAAACCCAAAGTGATAAATGAGAGTTCAGAGGCGCTCATGAAAAAAATTAAAGCTTTTAAAAGAAGCCTAGAAAGAGATCTCAATCAAAATGTTGAGTGGACTCCTGAGCATTTAACTTCAAAGGATGCCAAAGAGAAATTGAAAGTAAGAAGACAAGAAGGTATCCTTTCGCGGAAAATCATGAAAGGTCAAATTGACAGTATGGCTGCAACAATCTTTTTGCAAGATTGGATGAACCAGAGGTAAATGATGAACTTATCAAAGATTCAAGGGAGGGTGAATTGAAGAACTTGTTGTATCTAAAAGATCTTAACAAGGATGAAATTATTCAACTGCTCGATCAATCCGATCATTTCCTGAAATCAAATCAATCGCATGAATTTGGGGATTTTCTTAAGAACCAATCCATCGCCAGCCTTTTTTTTGAACCCAGCACAAGAACGAGTGCATCCTTTCAGGTTGCTACAAAACGATTAGGTGCAGAGACAATAGTGATTGATGAGAAAACATCGTCCGCAACTAAGGGTGAATCTGTATTAGATACAATTAAGAATCTTGAAGCAATGGGTGTCAAGGGTTTCATCATCCGCACTGGGGATAAAAATTTATTTGCCTCATTAATTGATAATATCGGTCCAAATACAAGTCTGATTAGTGCAGGCGAAGCTTCAATATCGCACCCCACACAAGGCCTTCTTGATCTATTGACGATTAGGCAACAAAAGAAAGGTTCATTCGATAATCTCAAGGTTGTCATCATGGGGGATATTTCACACTCAAGGGTCGCAAGGTCTTTGACTGAAGGGCTGAACATCTTAAATACAGGAAATATTACATTGATTTCGCCAGAGGAATTTAAACCCAATTTGAAAAACTTCCCAAATGCAGACTTCGAAAAAGATCCAAATAAAGGTCTTTCTGATGCAGACGTAATTGTTACGCTTCGAGTGCAAAAAGAGCGAATTGAATCTTCTGAGAATAATCTGTCTCTTGATCAATACTCAAAAATCTATCAGCTATCTCAAGATAAACTTGAATTATGCAAATCGGATGCAATAGTGATGCATCCAGGCCCTATGAACAGAGGAGTTGAAATTTCCAACGAAGTTGCCGATGGCAGACAATCTGTCATTCTGAAACAGGTGGAAAATGGAGTAGCAGTCCGAATGGCTGTCTTAACTAAAATATTGAAACAATAAAAAATGACGAATAAAGACATCATCTTTGAAGAAAAAGCTGAAATTGTTGATCAAGTAAAGTTTGAATCAGATCAATTCGTGACAATTGTAAAAGCCGAAAAATCATCACAAACAGCAAAACCTGGGCAATTTGCTTTCGTTGAATGCGGAGGGGATACGCTTCTTAGGAGACCTCTTTCATATCTGCGTTCATCAAAAGAAGATGGAACGGTTGAGTTTATGTACAAAACTGTGGGCCAAGGCTTAGAATCTCTGAGTCAACTTAAGAAAGGCGATGCAATCAAAATAATGGGGCCAATTGGAAATGGATTTACTATTCCTTCAGGAAAAGAATCTGCAATTCTTATTGGTGGTGGCGTAGGAATCCCTCCTGTACTCTTTATGGGTGAGGAGATAAAAGAAACAAAACATGGGATCAATTTAGTTGCTTTTTTTGGCTCTGAAATACCCTTTCCTTTTGAAACTTGTGACTCAAATCTAGATATGCCAGGCACGGATCTTTCTGTCAATAAGACCATCGATGATATGGAGAAGCTAAGTATACCGTGTCGATTATCGAGTCAAGCGGGTTATGAGGGTTGCCATTTGGGTTATGTCACTGAACTAGCAAAGAGTTTCATTGAAACACTTTCGGATGCAGAAAAAACTGAAACGATTATCTATGCATGCGGGCCTGAAAGCATGCTAGAGGCAGTTGCTAAATTAGCCAAGGAAGATCAATTGGACTGTGTGCTTTCACTGGAAGAATATATGGCATGCGCCATAGGAGGATGCGCAGGTTGCACGGTCAAAGTTCTTGAAGACGGTCATGAGAGGATGAAACGAGTTTGCGTAGATGGGCCCGTATTTGATGCAGAACAACTATATTTTTAATGGAAGATCTTGAGAATAATCTTGCTCTGATCCTTTCTGAAATTAATGCAATAAACTGCCCAAACGGAAAGCCAAGGATCGTTGCCGTTTCAAAAAAACAGCCCTTAGAAAAAATAAAAAAATTACACGAATTGGGAATCAAGGAGTTTGCTGAAAACTTTGCTCAAGAGGCAGTAGATAAGATTACAGAGCTGGAGCTGGATGCAATCTGGCATTTTATTGGAAATATTCAATCGAATAAAACAAAGCTAATTGCCAGTCGTTTTGATTGGGTGCATTCAATCACGCGTTACAAAATAGCAGAAAGGCTAAACAATCAGAGACTTGATTCCAAAGCTTTGAATGTATGCATACAAGTCAAGATTGATGAGGATGATACCAGAGAATCCGTCAATCCTAATCAAGCAAGAAAACTTATCAATGCCATGGGAGATTTAGAAAATATTCGAGTCCGAGGCTTAATGGGAATTTCCATACCGGAATCTTCCATTGAAGATAGAAAAAAAGGCTTTTCCAAGCTGTATCAGTTATATCTGGATTTAAATAAAGAGGGCCATGAACTTGATACACTTTCCATGGGAATGTCTGATGATTATAAGATAGCCATTCAAAATGGCTCAAATATGATTAGAATAGGCACATTACTATTTGGAAAAAGGCATTTTTGATATGCATGAGAGTAAAAATATTGGATTCATAGGTGGCGGAATGGTTGCAGAAGCAATCATTAGAGGCCTTATTCTACACGGACATGATGCGTCAAAAATACATGTCTCGGATCCAAGTGAAGACAGAAGAAACATCCTTTCAATTCTCAATAAAAAACTCAATGTGCATAAAAAGAATCAAGAAGTTTGTGACCAATCAGATGTTCTCATCATCTGTGTAAAGCCTCAGGTTTTCAAAGAGGCGGCGCAGTCTTTTACCGCTGAAAATAACGAAGCAATGATCATCTCTGTGGCCGCTGGTATTAAGATAGAATCGATGATGTCACTCTTTGGAGAAAACTCCAAACTTTGCAGAGTTATGCCAAATACGCCTTGTCTAGTGGGAAGAGGAGTCTCTGCTTTAATTCAGTCCAATCTAACGGAAAGTGAAATTGTATTGGCAACGTATATCTTTAATTCCGTTGGCAAAACAATATGGGTACAGAATGAAGAGTGGATGCATTCAATCACAGCTGTCTCTGGAAGCGGTCCAGCCTATTTTTTTCATATGATGGATCTTCTCAAAAATGCAGCAATGAAATCAGGAATCCCAGAAGAAATTGCTGAGACACTCTCCATACAAACTGCAATTGGCTCAAGCCAACTGGCCCTAAATAGTGCAGACGATCTTGTTACACTTAAGAAAAAAGTCATGTCACCAGGAGGCACGACCGAAGCCGCTTTTAAATCCCTAAATGAGAATGATTTGGATCAAGTCTGGGACGACGCGATTGAAGCCGCAAGAAATAGATCGATTGAACTGGGTCAGAGCGAATAATTTTCTCATCTATTTTGAATGACTGATCTCGCCCTATTTTTATTCACCACACTCATTGATTTTGTATTATTGCTTCTGGTCATCAGAGTATTTTCATCTCGCTGGGTCAGTGAATACAACCAAATCAATAAAACAATTGGCCTTATGACTAATCGCTTGATTTCCCCTATTGGAAAATCGTCCGATCCCCAGAAACTAGCCATTCTATCTATAATACTTGCGTTGATGATCGAGTTCTTTTCTGGACTGATATTATTTAGAATGAACTGCATTAAAGGCCCTGATGTTTTTGATTTATTCTCTCTGTCTTTGTTATCAATTCTTGATCTTGTGCTCACGATTTTCTTTTTTTCGATAATTCTGCATGCAATTTTCACGTGGCTGATACCCAATCAGCACAGCGCTCTCTCAGATTTCATAAGACAATTGGTTGTTCCTGTTCTGAACCCGATCCGAAGACGCCTACCCGTTCCTGCTGGTTTGGATTTTTCGCCCTTCATTGCAATTGTATTGATTCAGTCAGTTTCCATTCTCATCTCTCAAAACTTAACCAGCAAAATACTTCTTGATGGAATTGTGTGCGCCAATTTCAGGCATCTGGTTTAGAATCAAATGATGATTATAAAGAATGCAAAAGTTGTAACGCATGACATGCAATTGAAAGAGCCTTGGGCAATTGCAGGGCATGTTCACGATTCAATTAAAAATACGTTCATCACCTTAGAAGATTCAGAGGGCAATATAGGGATTGGATCATGTGCCACACAAAATGATTCCGAGGAATCTGTTAAGGAGTGTTTCGATATTCTAGAATCTTTCTCATCGTCTTTGGTTGGAAAAGAACTTGGCCTAAATGAAAATACTTTCGGTTGGATCGCATCAGAATTGCCTTTGAACACAGAGGCAAATGCTGCCGTTGATATTGCAATACATGATTTATGGGCAAAGAGAGAGAAAAAAACACTCGTTGATACTTTGGGTAAAAAACATCAATCTTTTGATACTTCTATTACAATTGGTGTTGCGTCTTTGGAGAAAACCATTGAGATGGCAAAGAAACATATAGGCAGCGGATTCTCGATTTTAAAAATTAAAATTGGCGACTGTGTTGAAGAAGACATTGAGCGAATGAAAGCATTGTTTGAATTGAAGCCTGAGAAAATAAAAATTCGGGTTGATGCCAATAGAGGTTACTCAAAAGAAGAGCTGATTAAATTTTACGAAAAGACTATTCATCTTGGTCTCGAGCTAATAGAGCAGCCCATGGAGGTAGACCAAAATAATGAGATGCTCTATTTCCCTGAAGAGATTAGAAAGATTTGTGTTGCAGATGAAAGTCTTCAAAACTTCGATGATGCAGTTCGCCTCTTAAAGGAACCAAAACCCTTTGGAGTATTTAACATCAAGCTCATGAAATGCGGTGGAGTTTTTGCTGCAAAGAAGATCGCATCACTGGCTGAAGAGAATGGCGTAGAACTCATGTGGGGATGTTTTGACGAGAGCAAAATCAGTATCTCAGCAGCACTCCATACTGCGCTCTCATGTGAGAATACTCAATACATTGATTTAGACGGCTTTTTCGATTTAGGATGGGACCTAATAGAAGGTGGGTATAGATGCGAGAATGGAATCATGAGTGCAATTGAAAGGCCTGGTCTAGGAGTTTTTTTATGAAAGATATTTATGGCACAGCACTCCTTTACAGTGGAGGTCTGCTTGATGATATTCATGCCAAAACAGCACATGGGTTACTGAGATACTCAGATCGATTTCAGATTTTGGGTCTTATAGATCCAAGGTTTCACGGCTCAATGAGTGAAGATTTTGTCAGGCATTGCAAAGAGAATTTGAAAATACACAAAGATCTATCTTCTGCACTAGAAGAATTACCAGAAAAACCGAAATATCTTGTAATGGGAGTTGCGTTTGGAGGAGGCATGCTTCCCAACGAACACAGATCAATTGTGAAAGATTCACTCAGCCAAGGAATGGATGTCGTTTGCGGTCTGCATCAACTCCTATCAGAGGATCCTGAGTTTATAGAAATTGCTCAAAAAAATGGTGCAAAGATTCACGACATCAGGAAACCAAAAAAAGCAGAACAATTGAGGTTCTGGAACGGCGATATTAAAAAAATAAAGATTCCCAAGATTGCAGTCCTAGGAACAGATTGTGCGACAGGAAAAAGGACAATGTGTCAGTTTTTGGTTGAAGCTTTAAGAAATGCTGATGTAAAAACAGAAGTAATATATACGGGGCAAACAGGTTATCTTCAGGGATTTAAACACGGTTTGATTCTTGACTCGACCTTGAATGATTTTGTTTCAGGTGAACTCGAAAAAGAAATCATTGATTGCGCAACAGAAGAAGAGCCAGATTTAATGCTGATTGAGGGCCAATCTTCACTCCGAAATCCTTCGGGTCCATGTGGTTCAGAAATCTTGCTCTCCGGGAATATAGATGCGGTTGTTCTAGCACATCCAGCAGAGAGAAAATATTTTGATAACTGTGAAGCGGCTGAAGCCATTATCCCATCAGTAATGGATGAAATTGAATTGATTAAGCATTACGGAAAAGAAGTCATTGGAATTGCAATTAATTCAAGTGAGTCATTCGATACATCTCAATTAAGAGAAGAGACTGGCATGCCAGTACTGAACCCAATTTTTGAGGACATCACTCCTCTGGTTAAAAAAATAAAGTCCACCTTAATTGCTGGTTAATTCATGTTTGATTCGAAGAACATTTGAATTTGATACATAAAGCAAATCAGCTATTTTTCTGACCAAATAATCTTCGTAACGATCCAGAGAATCATCGACCAATGCAAGTCGCCAAAGCATTTCAATGATCTCATTTTTAGCTTCATCGTTGAGTTTCTCGTGAAGGGCGCGAGTAAACTCGTGCAACGATACCGAATTATCAGCAATCTCCTCTGCCTCACCGAATAGCTCATTTGCATCCTCAAAATTCATTACGAAGTACTCCTGTAATAGCTCGATGATCATTGCGTTTTCAAGATCTGCTTGCTCAAAATCTGCTCTTGCCATTTCAATCAGCAGAACGGCAGCGGCCATCTCAACCGGATTAACATCGTCATCCGCTTGTATTTCTCTTGGGTCCGATTTTAAAAATTTAAAGAAGTCTGACACTTTTTTCTCAAAATGATCTATATTTCGATGTTATATAAAATAATCACAATTGTGAACCAATAGATCTTATGAAGGATTACCTTAAGAAACTGAATACAATCGATTCAAATTCTGCGCTCAAGCTTGGAATTATTTTTAGTTTTTTATTTACTGCATTGATATATTTCGCCGACAGCTATTGGTTTCTAACACCCGATCTTTTGCCTAGGCCAGAAGGAGTCGCATTTTGGTATAAATGGCAATTGAATGACCCTACATGGATCACTCGCGCTTCTGTTTGGTTAATGTATTTGGGACACCAAGGAAGCATATGGTGGCTGATATACAGGGCACAAGTAGAAAAGCCTGGATATACAAATGGTCTGCATTGGTTTAATGTCGCGGCACTTCTTGCAAATGCTTTTTTCATTTCACTTCACTTATTGCAAACTGGATTTTGGTATGACGGTCTGGCTCAAGATGTTTTAGAAGTGTCGGCACAATGGTCGGTGATTGTTCTTCTTTTCATGGTATTGATCATGGAAAACCAAAGACGAGGACTGTTCTTTGGTAAAAAGATTGGTTTTGTGACCAACGCAGCTGTCAGTATCAGGAAATACCACGGGTATTATTTTGCTTGGGCAACGATTTACACATTCTGGTATCACCCAATGGTAGGAACACAAGGACACTTGATGGGATTCCTATACATGTTTTTGCTTTTACTCCAAGGAAGTCTTTTCTTTACACGTATGCACTTAAACCCTAAATGGACAATCTTTTTAGAGGCAACAGTTGTCTTGCATGCATTATTGGTTGCTCTCGTAGCAGGGCACAACTGGCCAATGTTCGTGTTTGGCTTCTTGGGTGTTTTTGTTGTAACTCAAATGTATGGTTTGCCTATAAGTCAGAAGATGCGTTGGCTTATTTGGGTTATTTTTACAGGTGCTTTTATAACAGTATATAGCTATAAAGGATGGGACACATGGTATGAAATATTCTTTGTTTCAGGAACTTTATGGGTTTGTTCTATTCTCTTCGCAGGGTTAATATTATTGGTTCAGCCTAAGAAATTTTCTATTGGAAAAAAATAAATCATGAAACTTCTATCGAATACCTTTCAACATCAAAGATACATTCCTGAAAGATGTGCTTTTGGTATAAAAGACACTGAAAATCACATGGCTCTTGGAGAAAATAAAAATCCTCACCTCAACTGGTCAGAAATACATGAAGATGCTAAGTCATTGGTTCTGATTTGTGTTGATACTGATGTCCCCTCTTCCTTAGAAAATTTTAATAAAGAAGGAAAAACCATTTCAAAGGATTTACCTAGAGTCAATTTTTATCACTGGGTCATGGTTGATATAAAAGCAAAGGATGGCTCCGTGAATGAAGGCGAGTGCTCTGATGGAATCACGCCTGGTGGGAAACAAAATCCAATGGGTCCAATCGGTTCTAGACAGGGGATTAATGATTACACAAAGTTTATGGCAGGCGACCCTGAGATGCAGGGAAACTATTTTGGGTATGAAGGACCTTGTCCTCCATGGAATGATGAAATTCCCCATCATTATCGATTCCAAATGTTTGCATGTGATTTTGATGTATGCCCTGTTGGCGGAACATTCACCTCAGAAGAAGTCATCGCTGCAATGCAGGGCCATATTATTGATCAGACAGAGTTGACAGGTTTATACAGCCTTAATCCCGAGGTGGATTAATCCTGCTTGAAATCAAGAGACAGAGAATTAATGCAATAGCGTAAACCCGTTGGTTGCGGCCCGTCACTGAAAACATGACCTAAATGCGCTTCGCAGTATCCACAAAGAACTTCCTCTCTAGTCATGCCGTGACTATTGTCCACCTTAACTTTCACAGCATCTGAGTTCATGACATCATAAAAACTTGGCCACCCAGTTCCTGAATCAAATTTTGTATTTGAGCTAAAAAGATCGGCTCCACAGCAAACACATTGGTAAGTACCTTTCTCTTTGTTATGCAAGAGCTCCCCTGAAAAAGGAGCTTCGGTTCCCCTTTCTTGAGTGACGTAATGTTGTTCTTTAGATAAATGATCTAGATTTTTTTTATTCATAAGTTGAGTATACTGAATTCGTAATTGAGATGTATGGATAATTCTGACCCAAAAAACGTCGAGTTTAGAGACTACCTGAAGCCAAATAATTGGCTGATTCTACTGTTATTATTCATAGTAAGAATGATTGCATTTCTTCCAATTAAGGTCATCCAGTCATTGGGCAGTATAATTGGTTATGCTCTCTATTTTATTCCATCAAAACGAAAGGACATTGCGAAAAGGAATATTGAACTGTGTTTTCCAGATCTCAATGAAAAAGAACAGAATAAATTGGTCAAAAAACATTTTGTCTCGCTTGGAATTGGTTTCTTTGAGGTCTGCATTGCAAGATGGAAATCAGATAAAAGCATTGCAAAAATTACGCACATAAAGGGCTTAGAAAACCTTCAAGAGGCCGTGAAAAAAAATAATGGCGTGGTCCTATTGAGTGCACATTTTACCTTATTGGAAATCACTGCATTTATTGGCAGAGAAGCAATTGCACCAGAAATGCCTGAAATGGTTGGTATGTATCGTCTTGGCAGCAATCCAATCATCAATCGTTTTTTTAGAAACGCTCGTCTAAAATCGGTTGACAGTCTTGTCACAAAGTTTGAAGTAAAGAACTTAATCAAAGCGCTCAAGGAAAAAAAGATTGTCTGGTATGCCTCCGATCAGAATTTTATTGGGAAAAATTCGGTGAATGTAAGTTTTTTTGGGCAAGACGCACCAACAACACCTGCCATATGTAGATTTGTAGAAATGACAGGTTGCACAGTGCTTCCTTATTTTCCCGAGAGATTGCCAAATGGAGATTATGTACTTACTGTATATCCGGAAATGAACAATGAAGACTGCGAAGATCCGCAGAAATTTTTACAGGACTTTTATGAGTGTCTTGAATCCCATATTGTTAGTAAAAAAGAGCAATATTATTGGGTTCATCGTCGTTTTAAAAAACAAGAATCTCAAAGCGATCCATACGTCAATCAATAGAGTAACGACTGAGAATGATCTTCCAATCGCTCTCTGAAAATTCTTTTTTATTTTGTAAATAGGTTTTTTTTAATGACCTATGAAAACGATTAAGTGTCTTGTTGGACGATCCAATTTTTTCATGGAGTCTTGATGCGGCATCAAAATCAATTAAAAAAACCTCAAGGCTCTCATCTATGAGGATATTATTGGTATTCAAATCCAGATGATAAATCCTTTTTTCCTCAAACAAACTAAGGCATTTACCGATGGCTTCCCAAACATTCTTATCAATGTGATCAGCTGCAATTAGTTCCGAGAGTGTTTTGGCGTTTTTTATCTCAGCGGTGATCAAATCGGCAGTGTATGTGATGCCTGATCTTTTGACTCGAGCTCCAATGGGCTTCGGAACCGATAAACCCATTGCAAAAAGTTCATTTAGTTTTTTGAACTCACGAATTGATCTTGATCCATTGATTCCTGTCCAAAAATAATGGTCCTGAATATAACGACCTAACATCCCTCCTCTGTGATAATGTTTTAGGACACACTTGAGATTCTGATGTGAAAAAAAGATAGTTTCGCCTCTGCCTGAACCGATCACATTCGTGCCTTGGATCTGAAGCCATTTATTTGCTTCAAAAAAGTCTTTATTAATATCCTTGATCAAATCATCTGCATATATGATGATGTTTTCATTGTCTTGAATTAATAAGTTGCTCATAGTTCTATGTCTATAGATTTTTCCAAAGCTGCAAATCAAATTTGCATTCTAAGATTATCAGCACTAGGTGATTGCTGTCACGTTTTGGGAGCAATTAATCATCTAAAAGAAGAAATGCCAAATGCAAAAGTGGCTTGGGGGATAGGCAAGAATGAATACCAGTTATTCAAAGATATCGATGATATTGATTTTTATACTGTGGATAAATCAAACCTCATTAGGGCGATGTTGAAAATTAGAGATGACTTAAAGGGAAGAAAATTTGATGTTCTTTTGAATATGCATGCTTCTATGTCTGCAAATTTAGTAAGCACTATGATTCCATCAAAAAGAAAGGTGGGATTTGATAAGGCAAGATCTCGTGACAAACAAAACATATTTTGCAATGAATATATTCCTGCCAGAACAGAGCAACATGTTGCTGATGGGATGATTGAATTTGTCAATCATTTAACTCAAAAAAATGGTCGCCCAACATGGAATCAACTGAGCATTGATCCTGAAGAGAATGAGATCAAGAAGTATATTGATGAAGATAAAATCACATGCGTGATCAGCCCATGCAGTAGCCAAAGATACGGCAAGAGCTATAACCGAAGTTGGCCAATAGAGAATTTTATACGAATAATTGAATATCTTTTAGGGCTTGAAAATATCCAGGTCATTGTTACTGGAGGTTTATCTCAAACCGAAATTGAATACTCTAAAAGTATCGATGATCAAGCCTTTGGTAAAAAATTTATCAATCTAATTGGCAAAACAAGCATCAGAGGGATGGCGGCAATCATTAAACATTCGCAATTCGTAATTTCACCAGATTCTGGGCCAGCTCATATCGGAACTGTAATGGGCAAACCAGTCATTGGGCTGTATGCAATGAGCAATCTAAATCGGAGTGGACCATATTTTTCAAAAAACTGGACGATTGATAAATACCCAGAAGCCATGGTGTTATTTGAAGGTAGTCTAGTAGAGGAGTCAAGATGGGGGAAAAAAGTAAAAGAACCAAAGGCAATGCAACTGATTGAAGTCAATGATGTTCAAGTAAAGATTGATGAGGTTATCACTCATGTTAGAAAAAGAGATAAAGACTGAGCGTTTAATAATTAAGTCTCCCCAAATAGATCACTCAGTTGAGTTAGCCGAATTGATCAATGACAAATCTGTTGTCAAATGGCTTTCAGATACTCCCTTTCCTTATACTCTGATACATGCCGAAGAATTTATTGAGAGGTCACAAGAAAAAGCATTGAAAAATGAAAGCTATAATTTCATGATCTTTCAAAATAATAAAATGCTTGGAGGGATAGGGCTGACAGAGTTTAGGAATCAATCCTGTGAATTGGGATACTGGCTTGGAAAAAAATACTGGAGAAATGGATTCGCTACAGAAGCGGTGACCGCCATGTTGGATTTTGGATTTATTCAGCTAAACCTAAAAGAGATCTTTGCTTCCTATAAAATTGGAAATGAAGGCTCTAAAAGAGTTCTAACGAAGTGTGGTTTCCAATTTAATCGAGAGAAACAAGAGTTTGATTCGGTGCTTCTGAAGGAGGAAACTCTAATAGAGATGATAAAAATAAATGCAGCAGAAGATCAGCCTTGATACTTAAAGATCTCCTTCATCCCTCATTTTCTCTCTGATCTTAGTCGCACTAATTTCAGTGATTGAATCATCAAATGTCTCTTCCTCAAAAACATAACCAACTCCTCGCCCATAGGTGATATTGACAATATTTGGAACCAACATGATCTCGTATTCAACTCCTCGCTGATAACCATCAGAGGCCAATCCCTCTTCAATATTCTTGCAAACCAAGTCCCAATCAAATGGATTATCATCTTGTCCTTCACCTCCAGACGATTGATGAACATCTCTGACCTGTATAATGACTTGCCCTGTTTTTTGAACACATCTTTTGAATAATTCCTGATGTCCTTTATGCCAAGGCTGCCATCTGCCTAGCATTTGAACTGTGGGTTTCTTGTAGTCAAACATTTTTTAGAATCTCTTTGGCAATGTCTGAGTGATTATGATCGTTCCACTCCCTGACATGAAAATCAATTTGCTCAGGAGAAATAAAAATCTTGTTGGTATCCTCAAATCGGCCTTCTTTGATGGTATCCATCCAAATAACAATATCGGCATCAAAATTCTCTCTTGTTTCTTTAGTGGGACAAACAAAATCGCAAACAACATATCGCCCATTGTCTTTTTCAAAATCAGCAAATGTCCTCATTCTTCTAGATTGCCTTCTTCTGCCTTCATCAGAAAAATCCCAATCATTTGCCATTTCTCTCAGTTTATCCGCGTTGTACCAAGCAGCATTCAACATCGGAACCAATCTTTCAGCAAGATACGTTTTTCCACTCCCAGGAAGTCCCATAATTAGGATTTTATATTTTGTGCTCAATCATTGCTCCTTTGCTGCATTTAAAACAGCTTCTGCAATCACGAGATCCTGAATTGCAACGCCAGTTAGGTCTGCAATGGTAATTGAATCCGTATGCGCTCTTCCAGATTTCAATCCTCCAAAAATCTCCCCTAGTTCAACAATGCTTTGGGTATCGATGAGCGATCTCTTAACTGCTTGATGTATTTCACCACGAATGAGGTTCTGTTCCAAGCTATCTGCGACAACAAGATCGGCTCTAGCAAGTATGTTTGGATCAAGCTCACACTTCTCGGGCGTATCCGATCCAACTGCGGTGATATGTGTGCCTGGCTTTACCCAATCGGATTGGATCAGTGGCTCTTTTGATGAGGTGGTTGTTACGATCAATCTTGATTCTTTGACAAGCTTTTCTAAATCCATCTCAATATTGACATCCAACTCTGTTAGATCAGTTTTTACTGCATTGGCCTTGACTGAGTCCCTGCCCCAAACAGTTATTTTTTTTATGCTCATGAGTTTTGAAATATAGCTAGCCTGATAACGTGCTTGAACACCCGTGCCTATTATTGCAAAAGATTCAAGATCATCATTGGATAATGCATGGCTGGCAATTGCGCCTGCAATTGCAGTTCTGATGTCTGTCATGTTAGCATCATCAATCAATATAGCATCAGGCACTCCAGTTTTAATATCAAATAGCAACATCATCCCCTGTCCAGGCTTGATACTTTCTTTTTGATTTTGAGGAAATCCAGACGCGATTTTAATCACATAATGATCGCCGCCCTTAATGTATCCATATTTGATGTGGACCTCTCCTGGTGGCTGATGCATGATCAATTCACCAACCGGTGGGATCACTGCATTTCCTTTGGAATATTCAGTGAATGCGTCTCTCATCGCATCATTCATATCCATCTTTTCTATAAGCGGCTGGATTTGCTCCCAATTAAGTGTGATCGGCATCATGATTGTAAAACCTTTAATAATGTCTGATTGGCAATATTTCCTCCACAAAGAAGTATCGTGACTCTCTTCTTTTCATACTCTTTCTGAACACTTTCAAAAGCAGCTAATGCTACTCCAGCTGCTCCCTCAATGAGCATCTGATGCTGATCCATGAAAGTTTTCATGGCATGCACGATTTGTGACTCGTTTACCAAAATAGATCTATCAACCACTGTTTGACAATAATTGAACGTTATTGCGCCCTCTTCAAGTGCTCCAGCTGTTCCATCGCTTAATGTTTGCGAATGTTCAATCTGCTCGATTTTTCCAGCCTGAAGTGCATGATGCATCGCCGCTGAATTCTCGGGTGAACAAGCAACAATCTCGCAGTCGTGTCCAACCCCTTTAAGGTAACTGCCAATCCCTGAAATCAAGCCTCCGCCCCCTACAGCAATGAAAACTGCATCCATGGGGTCTTTCTCTTCCAGAATCTCAAGTCCAATTGTGCCCTGTCCAGCAATGACATCTTCATCATTATAAGGAGAAAGGTATGGAAGATTGGTATTGTCAGCATAGTCTCTAGCTGCAACTTCAGCATCGCCAGAATCATCGCCCACTAATTGAACTTCTGCACCAAAAAATTGGATCTTTTTCAGCTTTGCTTCCGAAACCGTGTTTGGCAAAAAAATCAGAGCATCTATCCCTAGAGTTTTTGCTGCGTTTGCAACAGCTGATCCATGATTCCCAGAACTTGCTGTAACGATTTTTCTATGTCCCTGGTCGTATAGTATTTTTGCCTTGTTTGTTGCACCTCTTGCTTTGAAAGAGCCTGTCACCTGAAAGTTTTCTAATTTCAAATAAACCTCTGCATTGGATTGATTACTCAAAGTGGGTGAATATTGCAATGGAGTGAATCGAACATCATCTTGTATGCGATGATGTGCCGCCTTTACCTTCTTATAAAATTTCTGATCGATCATAAGTATTGATTATAGAGACTAATATATGATTCCGTCATTCTTTCTATGCTGAATGCATCTGATTGCTTTTTGTTCACTTCAGATATCCTATTTCTGATGCTCTCACTGTTATAAAGCTCAATTAGAGGTGTAAAAAAATCAGCGTTATGATCGCTGACCAAGTAGCCATTCACGCCATCATCAATGATGTCAGAAATACCGCCAACATTTCTCGCAATAATCGGTAATCCAAAATCAATTGCATCTATAAGTGTGGAACCGAGACCTTCGTGTCTAGATGGAAAGATAAAAACATCAAAAGCGCTGAGATAGTCTCCTATATTCTCAACTTGGCCAGCGAAGTAAACATTTTCTAAATCTTTGCTTTCTTTTTTAAGCAATAGCTCATCTCTACCAGATCCAACCATCACAAAACCAATATCAAGCGCTTTGCTCTTTGCTTGTCTTGCAAGTTTAATGATATCTAACTGACCTTTATGACTATCGTCCAGTGCGCCAATATGGCCGACAAGAAACTCCTGTTTAATTTCTTGCCTAATCTCCAATGACTTTTCAGGGTCATGATCAAAGCTTGCAGAGGCACTTGGAATGATCACTGAATCAATGGATTTTCCAAATGATTCTTTCACGGTATTTTCAATTGAGGAAGATAAGCACACGATCTTCCTTGAGTCTCTATAGATCTTTTTACTCATGAAATTTACTTTAGGAGGCCTCTGAACCCTTCTTGTGTATATATAGTTCATGCTTCTTAGTAAGCCACTCAAATAAAACATTGGAAAAGAGCGTGAATCATGAAAATGAAAAAGCGTTTTCTCTGATGGTTCTGAAAAAGCACCAAATGCAAACATATTTTTTTCAATCACATCAATTCCGACTATGGACTTTGAGCGGGCAACTAACTCGGAATCTTTTCGTAAAATTAATTTCTGTTTGAATCCTTTTTCAGCGAGTGTCTTTACAAGAAGCAATGTCTGCCTTTCTGCACCTCTAAATCCATTTGCTATATTGACGTGACAGAGCAATGATGAATCATCATTCATCAAAATCTGTCAACACATAGATTGTTCCACAATAGGGGCATGGCGTTTCCTTTCCTATAATCTCTAGATAAACTCTGGGGTGACCATCGTAATCATCATATTCTTCTAAGGGACACTGAAGCGGAAGGTCTTTAGATGTGATTTTTATATATTTTTCTGTATTTAAAGCCATGATTTTTTGTGATATCAATAATCCTAATAAGAATTATAACTCATAATAAAAAAGCCCCCAATAGGGGGCTTTTTATTAATGGATGAAAATGATTACATCATTCCTCCCATACCACCCATGCCGCCCATATCAGGCATTGGAGCAGGCGGAACGTCATCTTGTGGTGCTTCAGTCACCATTGCTTCAGTAGTCAATAACAGACCAGTTACAGAAGCAGCGTTCTGCAATGCATATCGTGTCACCTTTGTCGGATCAACAATACCCATCTCAATCATATCGCCATATTCATCGGTTGCGGCATTGTAACCATAATTGCCTTTTCCGTTTGCGACATCATTCAAGATTACTGAAGCATCGCTTCCAGCATTGCTTACAATCTGTCTGAGAGGCTCTTCCAAAGCTCGTCTCAAAATGTTGATTCCAACATTTTGATCGTCGTTGTCGCCCTCAAGTTTGTCCAAACTTGCTTTTGCCCTAACCAAGGCAACACCGCCTCCAGGAACAATTCCCTCAAGGACTGCTGCTTTTGTTGCATTCAGTGCATCCTCAACTCTGGCTTTCTTCTCTTTCATCTCGATCTCAGTGGCAGCACCAACTTTGATAACTGCAACACCGCCTGAGAGTTTAGCCAACCTTTCTTGAAGTTTTTCCCTATCATAGTCTGAAGTAGAGTCTTCAATTTCGGCATTGATTTGACTGATACGTGCCTTGATGTCATTTGCAGTTCCAGCTCCATCAATAATGGTTGAGTTTTCTTTCGTGATTTGTACTTTTTTGGCGCTACCAAGATCCTCTAAAGTAGTTTTTTCTAGACTTAACCCAACTTCTTCAGAAATGACTTGTCCGCCAGTAAGAACAGCAATATCTTGCAGCATTGCTTTTCTTCTGTCACCAAAGCCTGGTGCTTTAACACCAGCTACTTTCACGATTCCTCTAATATTATTCACAACCAGTGTTGCAAGTGCCTCACCTTCAATGTCTTCCGCAATAACCAAAAGTGGATTACCTGATTTGGCAACGGCCTCAAGTAGTGGAAGCAAATCTCTAATATTAGAGATCTTTTTATCAAAAAGAAGAATGTAAGGACTATCCAATTCAACACTTTGGCTGTCTGCTTGATTGATGAAATATGGAGAGAGATATCCTCTATCAAATTGCATTCCTTCAACAACATCCAATTCGTTTTCAAGGCCGGATGCTTCTTCAACTGTGATTACCCCTTCCTTTCCAACTTTTTGCATTGCTTCGGCGATTACCTCACCAACAGCAACATCGGAGTTTGCAGAAATTGTTCCCACTTGTGCAATGGAAGTGTCATCACTACATGGCACAGACAACGACTGAAGGTTTTCTATGATTACTCCAGTGGCTTTGTCTATTCCTCTTTTTAGATCCATTGGGTTAAATCCTGCAGAAACAGATTTCAATCCCTCTCTAAATATTGCTTGAGCAAGAACAGTCGCAGTCGTTGTGCCATCGCCAGCAATATCAGATGTTTGCGATGCAACTTCCTTAACCATTTGTGCCCCCATGTTTTCGAAATTGTCTTCTAGCTCAATTTCCTTAGCAACAGAAACACCGTCTTTAGTAACTGTTGGTGCGCCAAAACTCTTGTCCAAAACTACGTTTCTTCCTTTGGGCCCTAATGTAACTTTTACAGCATCAGCAAGTACGTTGACTCCAGCCAACATCTTTTGACGCGCAGAGTTTCCAAATTTAACTTCTTTTGCAGCCATTTTTATTTCCTCTATATATTAATTTCTAAGATTCTTTAGGATGAACAATGATTTAACCAATCACTGCCACCACATCATCTTCTTTCATTACGAGAAGCTCTTCACCATCCACTTTGACTTCTGTACCGCTGTACTTTCCAAAGAGGATTTTGTCTCCTACTTTTAATTCTAGTGGCCTAGTCTCGCCATTATCTAGAATCTGGCCATTGCCTACTGCAACAACTTCACCCCTGCTGGGCTTTTCTGCAGCTGCATCTGGGATTACGATTCCGCCTGGAGAAGTAGTTTCTTCTTCCATACGTCTAACAATCACTCGATCTTGAAGTGGACGAATATTCATCTCTGATCTCCTCAATTTGTTATTATTTATAGTCTTCTAATGGAATTAGCAGTCTCAATAGAAGAGTGCTAATAATAAGGATGATTTTTTAAAATTCAAGCTTGTTGGGAACTTTTTTTTCAATAATCTCGAAACTAAACAGACGATGAAAATAAAACGATCAATCTCAATTTATCTTGGGGTGCTTGCAACGGCATTTTTAATGCTCTCCTCAAACTTGTTCTCACAACAAGTTTTAAAGCCTCAAGAGGCATTTCCGATAGACATTTTCATGCAAAACGATGTGATTCAAATCAATCATCGAATTGAAGACGGATATTACCTTTACAAAGACAAGATCAGCTACAAATCAATTCGGGAGGATATTGTTCTGACAGACTATACCCTTCCCAATGGAATTCAGTATGAAGATGAGTTCTTCGGAAAAACTGAAATTTATAGAGCTCCATTCACTGTCTATGTCGCCCTAAAAGAAGGTTCAAAGTCTTTGCCTTTAAAGCTAGAGGTCATTTCACAAGGATGTGCTGACATTGGGCTTTGCTACCCTCCTCAATCATGGATAATCGATGTTCAGACAGGTTCCAATCTTGAAGCCGCATTTCTAACAGATGAAACAAGCATTTCAGAAGAAGTTAGACTGGGATCAATGATCACTGAATCAAATCTAATAAATGTATTCTTTGCATTCATTGGTCTTGGATTCCTGCTCGCCTTTACCCCATGTCATCTTCCAACAATCCCAATACTCTCATCAATAATCATCGGACAAAAAGATAGCAATAGAACAAAATCCTTTGCGCTGTCTCTAACTTACGTGCTCGGGATGGCTGTCACTTACTCTGCATTTGGAACCATTACCGCTCTCGCTGGCAATCAAATGCAAGCCCTATTTGCAATGCCTGGATTCATACTATTCATGGCAATCCTTTTCATTATCCTTGGTCTAAGCATGCTTGGTTTATTCAATATGCAGATGCCAAGTGCTCTCATGAATCGTGCAAATAACCTAATGAATAACCAAAAAGGTGGAAGCTATGCGGGCGTGTTTATAATCGGTATATTGTCAGCATTTTTAGTTACCGCATGTGTCGCGCCGCCGTTGGTTGCAACACTCATGGTTATCGGACAAAGTGGAGATATTTTTCGTGGAATCATTGCGCTGACAGCTCTCAGTATTGGACTAGGGATTCCATTAATGGTCATAGGGCTGACTGCATCAAAATGGCTACCAACATCTGGAAAATATCTTGAAGCCATAAAGGAATTATTCGGATTTATAATGATTGGTTTAGCAGTTTGGATAATGAATCCATTTCTAAATGAAAATTATGTAAATCAGATTTACTTATTACTGGCATCCATAGCAATTATCTATTTTGTAAAATACCTATCCGGCTCAAAATCTACTAAATACCTTGCTCAAACTTCAATAGCCGTAGTAACAATTCTGGTTATTACTATTAATGTACTCAACAAGGATGTAAACAAAGAGATTGAACGATTCACTGATCAATTTTATAGCGTTGATAGCAGTGAGGAACTCAGAATGAAACTGGAGGAAGCTCTCAACAATGGAAAACCTACAATGGTCTACTTTACTGCTGATTGGTGCGTTTCTTGCAGAGGGCTTGAGAGAAATACTTTTAGCGATCAATCTCTTCAAGCTAAGGTTGGCAATATTCAAGCTTTAAAAGTTGATCTAACTGACAACTCAAGTGAGGACCAGTTGCTTATAAAAAATTATGCTATCTTTGGTCCGCCTACAATCCTTTTCTTTGACTCGAAGGGGAAAGAGCAAAAAAATCGAAGAAAAATTGGAGTCGTCAGCGCGGAAATTCTAAAGGAAGAAATTGATTCGCTAAAAAATAAATCATGAAGAAATTTTTTATATTTGGAGGTCTTATCGCAATTATTGCGGTTAGCGTCTTCCAATTCCAGGGATCAGAAAATAAAACAATAGTGATGTCTGATTTTTCTCTAGAAAACATGAAAGGAGAGACAATATCTATAGATGAATTCAGAGGTAGGAAAACACTCATCAATTTCTGGGCAACTTGGTGTCGGCCATGCAGAAAAGAAATGCCTATGCTAAATGGCGTTTTTCTTTCACAAGATCCAACGGATTTCAGTGTTGTTGGGATTGCCATCGATAAGCCAGAAAAAGTGATACAGTTTGTAGCAGAGTTGGGTATTGACTTCCCAATTATGGTTGGTCAGTCGGAAGCATATGACGTCATGAAAGACCTCGGGAATGAAGCATTGACACTTCCGTATACAATTCTTATTGATGAGGAAGGAAAAGTGGTATGGTCAAAGAATACAGAATTAAAGCACAGCGATATGGATGAAGTACTGGGCATTCAATGAGCTATCTCGCACTCAAACTCACTCAATATGGTCCTCCGGAAACTTCACTGCAACTGGTTGAATGTCAGGAAGAAATCCCAAGCTCGGAAGAAGCAGTCATTCATGTCGATGCTGTTGGAATGCATATTGCTGATAGTCTTACTGCTAGAGGAACTGAAAAACTTAAAGAGGTTCCATGCATACCAGGCTTTGAAGGCGTTGGTACAGTTAAAAAGCTAGGGTCAAAAGCAAAAAGATTGAAGGAGGGAGATAAAGTCTTATTACCAATGGGAACTGGTGCTATGACGCAACAAATCAAGCTCCCCACTTCCTCATTGACGAGAGTTCCTGAGCCATATGCTCCTGATGAACAACTGGCACTAATCACAGTAAATGGGTTCACTGCATACTTTCTATTGAGAGACTATATGAAACTCAATCAAGACGACTGGATTATTCAGAATGCTGCAAACTCAAATGTGGGCAGATACCTAATAGCGCTTGCGAAAGAGGAAGGAATCAAGACCCTAAATATTGTAAGGAGAGAGTCGCTTTTTTCTGAGCTTATTGCATTGGGTGCCACTGAGGTCATTCTAGATAGTGAGCATGAAGAAGAGAAAATGTTAGAGAATATTTTATCTAAGAATATAAAGCTTGGAATAGATGCTGTAGCTGGGCCAGCCACAGAGAGGCTAGCAAAATCAATTGCCAATGGAGGATTGATTATAAATTATGGAACTGTCACCAAAGAGATGTGTCAGATCAGTTTTTGGTCATTATTCAGAAAAAAAATAACGCTCAAGGGAATGTCGACACTGAGTGGTTTTGAGACAAGAACTGAAGCAAGAGTCAAGGAGATACATAAAAATTTAGCCCTAATGGCAAATCAAAGCTTACTCCAGACTAAAATAGCTGCCACCTATGGACTTAAAGACTACCTCAAAGCATATAATCATATTGATAGAACTGGAACAGAGAGAGATGGTAAGGTAGTTCTTCTTCCAAACAATTAAGGGGGATACAATTGGCAAATCAAGAAACCATCATTACCGTGGTTATCTATAATCTTTTGCTGATAGCTATCGGTTTCTTAGCGAAGCAAAGAAATAAGACCAAAGACGACTTTTATCTAGGCAACAGAGGCTTGGGCGCTTTTGTTGCTGCTTTAAGTGCCTCCGCCAGTTCGTCCTCAGCATGGACATTATTGGGTGTTAGTGGTTTGGCTTACTCTATAGGCCTAGGTGCCGTTTGGATCTTGCCGGGCGTAATGATTGGATATTATGTTAGCTGGACATGGGTCGCCCCTAAACTGATGGAGCTCAGCAAAAAAACAGGGGCTGTTAGCTTGCCTCAATTGCTATTCCATGATTTCGAAGATAAAGATAAGCAATTACTGATGAAAGTAAGCACAGTCATTATAACTGCTACATTGATAGTTTATGTCGCGGCACAGTTTCAAGCAGCTGGAACAACATTGGCAAATATTTTAGGGATAACACAAACTGCAAGCGTCATTTTAGGAGCAATGGTTATATTAACTTATACCTTTATTGGAGGTTTCTGGGCAGTTTCTCTTACGGACTCCATACAAGCAGTTCTGATGTTTTGCATAGCTATATTCCTTCCATTGCTTCTGCTTCAGGCAGCAGGTGGTTTTTCTGGAGTGAATACTGCATTGGAAGTAATTGGCACTGCAGAAGATAAAAGTCTTACTGGCATCTATACAGGGATGCTTGGTATTGGTTTTATTATCGGCAATATCAGCATAGGTTTTGGCTACCCTGGCCAACCCTTCGTGGTAAACAGATTTATGGCAGCTAAAGATATAAATACGATCAAAAGAGGCAAATATATTGCAATGTTTTGGGCATTGATAATTTTCTCTGGCATGATTTTGCTCGGATTAACAGCAAAGGTAATGTATACGACAGTGTCTGACCCCGAGACAGTACTTTTCTTTGTTAGCGAAAGTTTGTTTGGACCAGTATTTGCTGGAATTATTACTGCTGCTGTATTGTCTGCCATTATGTCGACAGCAGATAGTCAATTACTTACAGTTGCAACATCTGTTAATAACGATTGGAACAATGGAAAAAATAAAAGCTTAAGAAGTGCAAGATTAGCAATCATAATGGTTGTCATTACTGCAGCAATATTTTCTTTGTTTGCGCCGGATACTATTTTTGATCGAGTAGTATTTGCATGGACAGCACTTGGTGCTGCTTTTGTACCAATGGTTTTATCAAAAGTTTTCGGATGGAGATTCTCAGGAAGAGCAGCATTGATCTCAATTTTATGTGGATTCATTTTGACCATTGTTTTCCATTATCTTCCAAATACACCAGGAGATATTCTAGAAAGATTAGTCCCAATGGCAACGGGCTTGCTGACATTATTTATCTCTAAAAACAGATAATATTTCAATAATATGGTTTTATTTTCGGTTATTATGTTGTTATATGTTGTTATTATGTAGATATAATCGTTTAATGTGAATATGAGTAATATACTTTTAATAAATGGTCCTAATTTGAATCTTCTTGGTAATAGAGAGCCAGATATCTATGGATCAAAAAGTCTTGATGATATAGAAAAAGAACTATACATCATTGCTGACGAGATGGGTCATAAGCTAAATGCCTTCCAGAGTAATTCAGAAAGTGAAATAGTCGAATGGATTCATAGCAAAGCAGATGATGCACAATTTCTAATTATTAACCCAGGTGCATTCACACACACAAGTATCTCTATCAGAGATGCAATTTTAGGAACAAATATCTCTTTCATTGAAATTCATATAAGCAATATTTTCTCTAGGGAAGAATTTAGAAAAGAATCATATTTTTCTGACATAGCTGAAGGCGTGATCTCTGGGCTTGGATTTCAAGGATACGAACTTGCATTAAGAGCTGCCTTGGAGATGCTTAAGAAATAAATATGGATCTGAGAAAAGTAAAAAAACTTATCGAGCTTCTTGAAGAGTCTGGCTTATCTGAAATAGAGATTACCGAGGGTGATGATAAAGTCAGAATTATAAAAAGTAGTAGAGAAAAAAAAGAATTAAATGTTGTTCATACTTCCGATGAGGCTGAAGCAAAAGTAATAACTAATCCAACTGAGAAAATAAAGCCAAGAAATAACAATAATTTTCATGAAGTCAAAGCTCCAATGATAGGAACATTCTATCAATCGTCAGAACCTGATGCTGAAGCCTTTGTAAAAGTTGGTGATCCCATTAGTGAAGGGGATACTCTCTGCATTATTGAAGCAATGAAGATGATGAATAAAATTGAATCGGATATATCAGGAACAATAGAAAGAGTTCTAGTTCAAAATGGAGACCCTGTAGAATTTGATCAGGTTCTTTTTTTAGTCAGCAAAAATTAGTCGATGCTAGACAAAATCCTAATTGCAAATAGGGGTGAGGTTGCACTTAGAATTCAAAGGGCATGCAGAGAATTAGGTATTAAAACGGTAGCAGTTCACTCGACTGCAGACGAGAATCAAAAACATGTTTTCCTGGCAGATGAATCGGTATGTATAGGGCCCCCAGAATCACTAAAAAGCTATCTAAATATTCCTTCAATAATTAGCGCAGCTGAGGTCACAGATTCGATGGCTATTCATCCTGGTTATGGCTTCTTGGCAGAGAATGGCGATTTTGCTGAGCAAGTTGAACAAAGTGGTTATATTTTTATAGGTCCAAAATCTGCAACCATAAACCTAATGGGGAATAAAATCAGTGCAAAAGAGATTGTAGGCGAGGTAGGAATACAATGTATTCCAGGTTCTGATGGGGAATTAGATGATGATATTGAAAAAGTTCATAAGCTCGCTGATGAGATTGGTTATCCAGTATTGATTAAAGCTGCTTCTGGTGGTGGTGGCAAAGGAATGAGGGTCGCTCATACAAAAGGGGCTCTGCAGCACACGATTGATCTCACAAAAACAGAATCGAAAGCAGCATTTGGTGATGATACGATCTTTATGGAGAAGTTACTGGAAGAACCAAGGCATATAGAATTTCAAGTAATCGCAGATCATCATGGCAATGCAGTATGCTTAGGAGATAGAGATTGCTCTATGCAACGAAATCATCAAAAAATTATAGAAGAAGCGCCTGCACCAAAAATTCCTAAGAAATTAAGAGAAGAGATGTTTAAAAAATGCATCGATTTTTGCAAACACATCGATTATCGAGGAGCTGGAACACTTGAGTTTCTATTTGAAAATGATGAATTTTATTTCATTGAAATGAATACCAGGCTTCAAGTTGAACATCCGGTAACCGAAATGATAACTGGCATTGATATCGTAAAAGAACAAATTAAAATTGCCATGGGATTACCTCTATCTATTAAACAAGAGGATATTGTAGAAAAAGGTCATGCGATTGAATGCAGAATCAATGCTGAGGATCCAAAAACATTTATGCCATCTCCTGGAATGATAGACTTATGGCATCCTCCAGGTGGTCCTGGAATCAGGGTGGACAGTCATGTTTATACTGGCTATGAAATACCGCCTTACTATGATTCTATGATTGCAAAAGTCATTGCATTCGCAAATTCAAGAGAGTCTGCGATTACCAGAATGGGGGTTGCACTTTCTGAAATGATCATCGAAGGTATTAAAACAAATAGAGATTTACAAATAGAGATCATGCAACACAATGCCTTTAAAGAAGGCGGCACAAATATTCATTATCTAGAAAAAAGATTGGGTCTTTAGGTCACTTATCACTCATTTTTTATTTTACAGCATGTTATAGTTATATCTTCTGGATTCTCTAGAAATTAGGGCAACCAATTTAAAAATAAGCATTTGATTGCAAGGAAAACTATTCTTGGTGAAAAAGAAAAATAATAAAAAAAATCAGAAGCTAAATGGTTCCTTAAGTCACTCCGCAGAAACAGCATTAAAGAAATATTTCAAAACTCTAAATGGACATAAGCCAAATGATCTTTATCAATTAGTTTTGAAAGAAATTGAAAGACCTTTGATGAAAGAAGTCATGAAACATACAGATAATAATCAAAGTGAGGCTTCAAAAGTTCTTGGAATAAATAGATCTACACTCAGAAAAAAACTGAAGCAATATAAGCTCATCTAGGAACCAAACCAATGACAGGGGATGGAAGATTAATAATAAAGAATGCCCTAATCAGTGTTTCTGATAAAACCGGATTAGAGAAACTTGTTACTTGTTTAGATGAAAATAAGGTTTCTATCTTCTCAACAGGTGGTACTGCTAAGTTTATTGAATCACTTGGAATAAATGTCACAAAAGTCTCAGAAATCACAAACTTCCCTGAAATCATGGATGGCCGAGTAAAAACGCTTAACCCATTAATCTATGGAGGCATATTAAATAGAATTGGTATTGATGATGATATTCAAAAAGAGCATGGGATGATCAATTTAGATCTTATGGTCATCAATCTCTATCCATTTGAAGAAACCATTTCAGGAAATAATGTCGATGAAGTAGATGCCATTGAAAATATTGATATTGGCGGACCAAGCATGATTAGAGCGGCAGCGAAGAATTTTTATAATAAGGCTGTTTTGACTGATCCTGAAGATTACGAATGGTTCATCAATGTTCTTAATGACGATAATTGCTCAGTTTCAGAGACAGATAGAAGAGAATTAGCTTTAAAAGCATTTAGTAAAACAGCGATGTATGATTCAGCTATCCATAATTACTTTTCTCAAAAAGATGATATAAGAGAGCGGAAAAAAACAATCAATCTGGAAACACTAGATCAAGTTCTTGAAATGCCAAATGAGATACCGCTTGGTTTGAAAAAAATCTCCGATCTAAGATACGGGGAAAATCCCCATCAGCAAGCCGGCTTATATATTACCCATAAACAAGAAGGTAGTTTAGCAAATGCCAAAATAATTCAAGGAAAAGAACTCTCATACAACAACTTTCTTGATGCGAATACTGCCATGAAATGCGTTATGGAATTTGATGATCCAGCTTGTGTCATTGTGAAACATGTCAATCCATGTGGTGTTGCTACTGGAAGGGATCTAAATCATGCATATCATAGATCATTTCAAACCGATCCAGAATCAGCATTTGGAGGAGTAATAGCCTTTAATCGCTCTGTGGATAATGATCTCGCTAAAAATATAATAAAAAATCAATTTGTGGAAGTTTTGATCGCTCCAGATTTCACAGAAGATGCTCTTGATGCCTTAAAAGAAAAAAAGAATATAAGAGTAATATCCAAGAAGTTTGTGAAGAAGAAGTCCAATAGGTCTGATAGCGAAGATTTCGCGATCCAAGTAATTGATGGTGGGTTCTTAGTTCAAGAGGATGATTATCAAATCATGGACAAAGCTGACAGTCTTGGTTTTGAAGTTTCTACAGATAGAGTGCCAACGGAAGAGCAGTTTTCTGATTTAATTTTTGCATGGAAAGTCTGCAAATATATAAAATCCAATGCGATTATCTTTGCAAAAAACCAACAGACCATAGGAATAGGTGCGGGGCAAATGAGTCGTGTGAACAGTGCCAAGATTGCTGCCTTAAAAGCAGCAGCAGCTAACCTAGAAACAAAAGGCTCTGTTATGGCCTCTGATGGTTTCTTTCCCTTTAGTGATAGCATTG
>MDTB01015854.1_pt1 | contig 32367 bp, 25 predicted proteins | sample 811161 | NCBI WGS metagenome assembly MDTB01 (sample SAMN05326650, study PRJNA326480) | marine metagenome | isolation source: seawater | place: Mediterranean Sea | collected 2009 | reverse complement strand
TAAGTGTTGGATCTACTGTCAGATTTAATGTAGCCAGTGAATCACATCCTGTTACTGCACTTGTAAGCGTGGCGGTTTGACTTTCTGTTGTTGTAAACGTTAGTCCGTTCCAAGTGTATGGTAGCTCGGTATCGCAAATGGTGATATCCGTGGTACTCGTCAGCAAAGAAGGCTGGTTAATTATAACTGATTCTGAAAATGTACATCCGTCAGCGGAAGTAACAGTTAATGTATATTGTCCTGCAAGAAGATTTTCGAAGGTATAGGACGTCAAAGTATAGTCCGTCAGAGATTCAATTAGATTACTTGCATTATCGAATAGTTCGATCGTATAGTTTGCTGAACCAGTCCATGATGCCTCTATTTCACCATCAGAGGAACCAAAACAAGATACATCAGTAACATCCCCTGATATAAAACAAGGCAAAACAATTGAACAATCCGTTGTTCCAGAACCTCCTACCTGAGCAATTGTAATCTGACCTGGAATATCAGAAACATTTGATAACAGAAGAAGGTAAATCTGACCTGAAACATTTCCTGAAAGACCGATAGTCGCATTTTCAGTTAACGTTGTACTTTCAGAGCAGTCTTGTGTAAAAGTATTAGTTAAGGCATCAGCACATGCTTCTGAAATATTGTCATAAGGACCCCAAACCGCAAAATTTACATCGATATTTGATCCAAAATAATCTTGCTGAACAATGTCCATATCAATTATACCAGGATTATCTATTTGAAAATAGAGCCACATTGGGTTCGGTGCAGGATCTAAACAACCAAAAGACCCAGATGACGGAATTCCTGTATTATTACAATATGTATAAACTGCACCAGTACAAAATGGATCAGCGTCGGCACATGTATTATTGCTACCATCTCCTAAACAAGGTGGTTCTTCCACTGCAATGCAAAAATCTATAAATGACGCACACGGACTGCCTGCAGAAAAAGAAACCTGAATATAGTAAGATGTCCCAACCGTCAACCCCGTTAATGCAATAGCTGAATTATCGTCAACATCATTATTACAATCTATTTCAGTTAATGATCCACATGCACCTGAAAATACGGAAGTAACAATCGCACATCCTCCTATTTGTGTAGTTGAGGCCGTTAGCAACATTTCTGTTTGTGTCGCAGTAAAAGAATACCAAACAGCTTCATTTTGTGAACCAGGATCGCAGCTAAATGATTCAACACTTCCACCACCACAGGTAGAACCGTTCACGCATGCTGCTCCAACTGTCAAGGGAATGGCATTGGCACATAACTCATTTGTTGGATCACATGCTGCCAATTCTGTGGCGCAAATTTCAAAAGAACCATTACTGTCATTTCCATAATCCCAAACTCGAATCCAAATTGTTTCGCCAGGCGTTAGTCCGATTAATGTAAGCGTCGGATTGTATGGCGGCGTAAATACAGCATAATCATTACAATCAAGTAAAGTCAATGAACCACATGTTCCTGAGTAGGCTGCTGCATCTGGGTCAACCATTACAATTCCGGAAACATCAACTTGCACATTACCCGAGGTGGGAACGGTTAAAGAAAACCATACATCGGAACCAATATAATTACCACAGTCGGGTGCTGGAGCACCAATTGTATTTGTAGCACCTACATTTGTATATGTATCAAACTCACATGTTGCGTTTACAGATATATTCTGAGCATCGCATGGATCGTCATTTACTGGAGTGGCAAAAGGATCTGTAGCACATATATCAAAAGTTCCGCTCACATCTCCTCCATTTTCCCAAACGCGAATCCAAATCGTCTCACCAGGTGTCAGACCTGAAAGCAATAGAAGAGGCATATTACCATTATTACTTGAATTATCATCACAAGCAATTAAACTTAAAGAGGAGCAGGTTCCATTGTATGCTGCAGCACCGGCATCGGTAATTATACCCGAGTCAAAATCAACCTCGACCTCACCAGAGGATGGAACTGTTAAAGAAAACCAGACATCTTCACCAACATATCCTGCACATCCAGGAGCAGGTATTCCCGGCGAGGCTGTTGCTCCGTTATTTAGAAAACTACTAAATGTACAAGGTACATTCAATGAGAGTGGATTGGCATCACATGGGTCATCATTTGACACACCTGCCGTACTAACAGAAATACAGAAATTAAAATCAATAGCACAACCATTTACCCTATGTCCTACGAAAATCGAGTAAGTATTTCCTGGAGTCAGTGCATTTAAACCAATAAACATATTGGCTGTTGAATTTATTGGAGTAGATTCTATACAATCGACTTCAGTTAGAGAACCACACGCCCCTTCAAAAACAAGAACTCGATTAAAACACGCTAATGGAGCAACATTATTTACATAAATATTCATTTCACTTGCGGAAGCCACAAATGAATACCAAACGCCAGGATTTGGAACATTAAATAAAGTACAAGCAGTTGAAAGTCCACTAGGCAGTACATCCCCTCCACAAGTGCTTCCCGGCGTACAAGATGCATTGACAGTTAATGGAGTTGCCGTCGCACATGATGTATTGGTAGGACTGCATTGGCTCCACAAAAGATGCGAAAGAAATAAAACTTGAAATAATATAACTAATCTCATATACATCAATCTATGCCGTTGGTATTAGAAGGATATATGACCACTTCATATCTTGCATCCAGAACATGAACAACTATTTCTGTTTCATCTTGAATAGACGCAATGAAACAAATCTCAGATGGCTTTAATAAACGCGTTGAAAATTTAAGATTTGGGTAATTAATTTGAAAATTCTTACGAACAAGTACTTTGTAACTGTTTAAATCCAGAGAACACGGACTAGGGTTGTTATCCTGAGCGTGAATACAAAAAAACGTAAAGCCCACAAAGAGCGCGGAGCATAAGAGTTTCATGAAATAATAGTTTAGCGATATAAAATTACAATCTTATATTGAGAACAAAAAATAAAAAGAATGTGTTTTTAAGAAAAGAAACAAACGAAAACGAATAGTTATCAACATTATTTTTAAAAAAATATAAATATCCTCTTTCTTTGAAATGAAATTGTTGATATTTGTAATTGGACATTAAAAGCCTAAAGACGATGAAAATATTAGTTACGGGAGGAGCTGGCTTCATAGGTAGCAATCTTTCCAGAAAACTTGTGAACGAGGGACATGAGGTTGTTGTTTTAGATTCTCTCTTGAGAGGAAACAAGTTAGACAAAGACACTTTTGCGAAAGTAAAATTTTTCAAAGGTGACGTGCGAAGCAGACAGCTCGTACTTGAGGCATCTAAAGGATGTGATGTCATTTTCCATTTAGCAGCTGTTTTGGGAGTAGATATTGTTGCCGACAATCCAGTAGAAACTATGGATGTTGAAGTTGTGGGAACGAGAAACGTAGTTGAGGCTTCAGAAACCAATAATGTCAAATACATATTGTACGCATCGACTAGCGGCATTTATAGTCATTCGGCAATTGTAAAAAATGCGCTAACAGAAGAAGTTCTTGTTGACCCAAGAACGTCATACGCAATGGCAAAGAGATATAACGAAATTTACCTCGCTTCACATCACGAGGAAAGAGGTATTAATGTAATTTCAATAAGGTTCTTTAATGTTTATGGATGGAATCAAGACAACAGAATGGTTGTTCCAAGATTTTTTGAACAATGTGAGGAAGGAGAAGATATCACGGTATTCGGAAGCGGTGAACAGACGCGCGATTTCACATATATAGAGGATACTATTGAGGCCTGCTATAAGCTGATTGGAATTAAAGGCTCTCACATCGTGAACATAGCTAACGAATCCGAATGGTGTATTACTGAATTAGCGAGTGAAATTAAAAGCATTACAAAGGCAACGTCCAAGATCACCTATTTGGATGCCCCAAAGAAAAGGTACGACTACGAGGTTGAGAGACGGGTTGGAAGCTCTGAAAAACTTTACAAGCTGACCAAATACAAACCAGATACTGAACTGAGAGAGGGATTACAGAAAATCTATGAAATCAATTACCCAAAAGCTGTAAAAATTGAGAGATGAATTGCTTTTCTCGTTAATCGACGAGGAGAAAACGAGACAAACAAATGGACTGGAGCTTATTGCTTCAGAAAACTATGCTAGCCAGGAGGTGATTTCCGCAATGGGTAGCATTCTAACAAATAAATACGCAGAAGGACTTCCCGGAAAGCGATATTATGGAGGTTGTGAAGTTGTAGATAAAATTGAACAATTGGCAATCGATCGCTTGTGTGAGCTATTTAATGCATCATGGGCCAATGTACAACCCCACTCTGGCGCACAGGCAAATGCGGCTGTTTTTTTAGCGTGCCTCAATCCCGGAGATAAAATTCTTGGTTTTGACTTATCCCATGGAGGGCATCTAACACATGGTTCGAAGGTTAATTTTTCAGGTAAATTATATGACCCCTATTTTTATGGTGTAGATAAAGAATCTGGACTAATCGACTATGATTCTTTAGAGGAAACAGCGAAAAAGGAAAGGCCCAAACTTATTATATGTGGTGCTTCTGCTTATTCTAGAGATTGGGACTATGCCAGAATTAGAAAAGTGGCCGATGAAGTTGGCGCGTTGATTCTTGCTGACATATCTCATCCATCAGCGATGATCGCTACTAAGCTTTTGAACGATCCACTCGATTATTGTCATATCGTTACCTCTACAACGCATAAAACCCTTCGTGGGCCGAGAGGAGGTATTATCATGATGCGCGAAAACATTAAGAATCCTTTTGGACTCAAATGGAAAAATGGAAATCTCAAGTCAATGGGTGCTCTATTAGATGCAGCGGTATTTCCAGGGACTCAGGGCGGACCATTGGAACATGTAATTGGAGCGAAAGCTGTTGCTTTTGGCGAAGCAATGAAGCCTGAATTCAAAGCGTACATGAAACGGGTTAAAGCCAATGCGAAACTAATGTCGGAAATTTTCATAGATAAGGGTTATCATATTGTATCCGGAGGAACAGACAATCACTGTATGCTTATTGATTTACGGTCGAAGGGAATCACCGGTAAAGATGCAGAAGAATTGCTTGGAAGGGCCGAAATCACCGTGAATAAAAATATGGTTCCATTTGACTCAGAGTCTCCTTTTGTGACCTCGGGAATTAGAATAGGGACTTCTGCTATAACGACCAGAGGTATTACACAATCTGACATACCAAAAATTGTCAATATTATTGATAAAGCATTAATGTCAGGTGGTGATGAAAAAATATTAGCTGAAGCTAAAATTGAAACCTCGAATCTAATGTCGGATATGCCTTTGTTTAAGTGGTAATAGACTGAAGTATAAACCCTTCACGCTTAGCTAGTATCAACATTTGTGTATTCATAACTTTTACTTGAGGACTGTCAAATGTCTCTTAATAAGAATAAATTTATAGCACTAAACTATAGCTCTTATTAAATGATGACCACTCCAAAACAGGGAAACCCTATTTACATAAATGGGCCTGAACTTCACCTTGAAAGTAGAAATACAATCCTCTATTCCTTTTCATTTGAGCTGAGAAATACTAAATTTCAATAAGATGATCAAGGGAAATAAGGTCCAAAGTGAAATTGATGAGAAGAATGCTGAATACCTTTCTATATGTAAAACCAACCCAAAAGTAGGATTCCATAAATCAATAGAGCTACTGAAAAAAGTAGAAGATATTGAATACGGGCCAGGTATAGGTGAATCACTGAGAAATCTCGCTTTTGCGAGCCAGCTTCTCGGATTAATCCCCGAAGGATACCAATATGCCACAAAAGCCATTAAAGTACTCGAAGCAAATGGGGATCAAAAAAACCTTGCTCATGTCTACCATACACTTGGATTTATACTCGATCACCTGGGTAAACAAGAGGAGCGTCTTGAGGTAAATCAAAAATGTTTGACGATAAGTCGCCTGTTAAATGAAGAGGATTGGATTCTTCGAACATTAAATAATACGGGAGACTGCTATACAAAGCTCGAAAAATATCAGGAAGCCATTTCATTTTTTAAAGAATGTCTTTCGCTGTTGAATATTGATGATTGTTTTATGCACTCGGTTGTAACATGTAATCTTGGAGAAGTTTATTATTACAATAAACAATATGACGAGGCCATACTTCAATTCGAGCAAAGCAAAAAGAACGCGATACTTAATAATTCGAAAGGTATCGAGGTTACAAATATTCTATTTATTTCAAGGTGCTTACATAAAATGAATCACAATCTCAAGGCAATTGAAGTTATAAGAACGGCAATAGATGAGATAGATACTGTACATAACGCATCTAAAGAAATAGATTTTAAAGAAAATAGTGGACTTACCTCTCCAGCGCTGCTAAAAGTATCAATGGATATTGAAGCTGAAGTATATAAGCATTATGGAGAACTGAGCGAAGTTGATGGGAACCTTAAAAATGCGCTTTATGCATTTAAGCGACATAAAGAAATCGAAGCAAAGCTCAATAAGCAAAAATACACACAGGAATATGAAAGCATCGAGCTTCGTATGGAAATATCGCAATTAGAAACAATTGTGAGTCAAAGGACGCAGGAACTTGAAAAAACGCTTAGTGATCTTCAGCTAAAAGAACAGAACACAAGACTTGTCATTGAAAATGCAATTGACGCTATCTTGTTTTTCAATTGGGACGGTGAGGTCTTGGATTACAATCGAAAGTCCCTTAAGTATTTTAACCTTGAAAGTAGCGCTAAACCTACAAACATTTGTGATATACTCATGTTTCTTGCGGACAAGGACTTGGAAACGTTTATCAAAAAATTATATAAGGACGGACACAACGACCTTAACAACAAACGGCATAGAATGAGGTCGATTGAAAATAACTTATTTTTTGAAGTAGCTTTCACAAAGATTAATACCAATGGAAACAGTCAAGGTGTCGCTTTCATTAGTAATGTTACAGCGAAAATAGAATCCGAAGAAAGAAAAGCAAGAGATCTAAAAACCCAAACGACCATAAACCTTCTGTCCCAGACCATTCATGACGAAACGGATTACTATAGTCTGCTAAACACCATAAGCAACCATATCATTAGAGACTTTGAGGTTTCGAAATGCGGTATCCATGTGTTTGAGAATGAAAATGATGGTGTCTTTGAAATCACAAATTTTAAAAATAAGAGCATCGCGGAAGGATTCATTCAAAGTATCGGAGATGCAAAATATATCTTGCAGGATGACCACAATTATAATAGAGAGATCATGAGGTCAAAGCTGACGGTACCTCTGCGCATATCCAGTTTACTTGTGGGATATATTCGTTTGGAACATGTCGAAGCACACTTTTTTAACGAATCGCACATTAAGGTTCTGACCTCTATATCATCTTTACTTGCCAGCCGTCTCGATAAAATACAAGAGCAAAAACAAAAAGAAATTCTTCAAAAACAGCTTTATGAAATGAATCAGAAATTGGAAGACGAAGTTTTCTTGAAATCTAAGCAAATCAATGAGCTAACCCATAAGTATCATGAACAAGAAAAGGAATCTCTACTAGCAGATATGGCCAATGCCATTTCCCATGAGCTAAACACTCCCTTTGGTATAATAAATTCGGGTGCTACGGCCATGAAAGATATTATCAGAGATATACTGGAAATTAAATTAAATGGCTCCTTAAGCCATGAAGATTTTGAATTCGCACTTAAATTTGCAAAGTCAAATGAAATGGAGCAGTTCATTAATGGAAGAGAAAAACGAAAAAGAGCACTTGAATTCAAATTACTTCTTGAATCAAAATCCTATTCCAACAATTCAATCGATACCATTGCCACGAAATTTGTTGAATCTAGTTTTCCTATGTATAAATCAAAGGAGATGGATTACGTCCTGCAACATGAGTATCCAATTCAGTTGCTGGACCTAATCAAAAGAATACAACAATCAATGTCCTTTTCAGAAACTATTTCGAAGACAAGCTCACGCGCAACAGATGTCGTTAAAGAGCTCACAAAGCTCGCGAAAAAAGAAGATAAGAATGAAAAAGTAGCTGTAAAGCTAGCCGAGAACATACAATCCATTCTTGCAGTGTATAAATATAAAATGGACAATGCTCAAATTTCAATCAATATTCCAGAGAATGCAGAAATTAAAGCCGTAGAATCAAAATTACATCAGCTTTGGAAAAATATGTTTATGATGGCATGTAATAACTTCAATACAGATAATGATGAAAGAATCATAAACTTTGACTACTCCTCAGAGAATGGCCAAGACATTGTTCGTTATGCCTTTAATGGTCCACAAATTGAAAAATATATTGTTGACGACATTCAAAATATTGGCGGAAATGACGAAAATAAGGACAGAAAACTAAATCTAAACCTTAAAATTGTACGAAAAATCGTTGCTGAAATAAAAGGCGAGCTGGAAATCGACTCTGCTCCAGAAAAAAACATATTTACGATCTCCATACCGCAGAAAAAGGAAAAATACCACGCATAAAAAAAGCCTCGCATGGAGGCTTTTCAGTATTATAATTTGGTTTTACTCCTCAACAACTGAGAATTTCAATGTCTGAACGACTCCCTTAAACAGGTTTACTTCAGCTTCATAAGTACCAAGCTCTTTAATTGGCTCGTCCTTAATCTTCAATGACTTTCTATCCACCTCAAAACCAGCTTTCTTCAATGCGTCTGATAATTGTATTGTATTGATGGATCCAAAGATCTTACCTTTGTCTCCAGCTTTTGTTGCTATTGAGATTTCAAGACTTGCTAATTTATCAGCAACTGCTTGCGCCTCATTCAACAACTTTTCTTCCTTGTGCGACTTTTGCTTTAAAATTTCTTCATGGGCCTTTTTAGCACTAGCAGTCGCTAATACCGCATAACCCTGAGGAATTAAAAAATTACGGCCGTAACCAGGCTTCACCTTTACAATTTCATTGGTGTAACCCAACTTGTTTACATTTTTCTTTAAAATAACTTCCATAACTTAAGTTTTAATAGAGGATTACTTCAACATATCACCAACATATGGCAATATGGCGAGGTGTCTAGCTCTTTTAATCGCTTTGTTCACTCTAGATTGATACTTAGCAGAAGTTCCAGTGATTCTTCTGGGCAGGATTTTCCCTTGTTCGTTTAATAATTTCAATAGAAAGTCAGGATCTTTATAATCGATGAACTTTATACCGCTTTTCTTGAACCGACAATATTTTTCTTTTTTAATATCAATATTAATCGGAGTTAGATATCTAATATCGTTTGCCATATTTAAAAATTTTAGTTTGTTTAAGCTTCAGCAGGAGCTGCCTTGCCTGATTTTTTGTTTCTTCTCGTTTCTGCGTACTCTAAGTGGTCTTCATTCATTTTCACGGTCAAGAATCGAAGAATTCTTTCATCGCGCTTCAGTAAAACCTCAAAGTCAGCAACAGTTGTGTTGGTAGCCTCGAACTCGAAAAGAAAATAAAAACCAGTTGATTTTTTCTGAATTGGATATGCCATTTTTTTAAGGCCCCAAGATTCAGAGTGCTTAATTTTTGCACCAAAAGATTTAATTTCACTTTCGTACTTCTTGACTGCTTCCTTCGCCTGATCTTCAGACAAAACGGGAGTTAAAATGAAAACAGTTTCATAAGATGTCATAAATGTGTTTTTTAATTTATAATTGGGGTGCAAAGATAAATAATTTTTATAGAATGAACAACATTAATATACGCTAATGATTTTCTTTCATCTTCAGCACATAATTTATTTCTATTTTAGCCTCAAAAATAAGCCTTAAATGGAGAAACAAGTCATTACCTGGATACAATCCTTTTACAAGGACTCAGATGGTGTTTTTATGCAGCAAACATTTGAAAATGATACCCCGTGGATTTCTTTACTCCTCATTGCAATTTCTGCTTTAGCTTTTCTTGTTCTATGGTACGTTTCACGTGTTGTGATGCGCGTAACTGTTCATTCTTTGGCTTCCAGAAGCAAGACAATGTTAGATGATTATCTCGTCTCTAAAAAAGTTTTTAGCTCCCTAGCCCACATCGTTCCACTGAGTGCTTTGTACACCTTTTTATCGATTTCATTATTCGCCTACCCTACCCTTTTTGATATTGCATCAAAATTGATTGATATCATTATCATTATTACCGTATGGATCACGGTTAATCGAACGATTTCTGCGATCAATATGTTTTTTGCCGAACATGAAAAATTCAAAGACAAGCCCATAGATTCTTATTTCCAAATCTTCAAGATTTTCATGGGTATTGTTTTTTTCTTGCTCATCCTTTCAGAAATAACAGGACAATCTCCAGCAAGCTTTCTAGCGTATTTTGGTGCATTTTCTGCCGTTATCTTACTCGTATTTAAAGATACGATCCTTGGCTTTGTGGGAAGCATTCAACTTTCCGCTAATGATATGATTCGAAAGGGCGATTGGATTACTATGGAACGCTATGGAGCTGATGGAAATATTGAGGAGATCAATTTAACTACTGTAAAGGTTCGAAATTTCGACAGAACCATCACCACTATTCCAACCTATTCATTTATATCAGATTCATTCAACAACTGGAGAGGCATGGAAGAGTCTCAAGGCCGCCGAATAAAACGCTCGATGTTCATTGAAGCCGATAGCATATGCACAGCATCAGATTCGTTAATTAAAACCCTAAAAGAAAGCCAGCTCTTGGGCCCTTTCCTTCAAGAGGAAATTGAACGAATTGATAGTTACAACCAAAAGTATGAATTGGGTCAGCAACCTAATAGAAGAAAATTCACAAATATTGGTTTGTTCAGACGCTATATTGAGTTTTATCTCAAAAATCATCCTGGTGTAAATTCAGATATGACGCTAATGGTCCGACAGCTTCAACCAACAGATAAAGGGCTTCCATTGGAGATTTATTGTTTTAGTCTTTCAAAAGTATGGGAAGAATATGAGCTTCTTATGGCTGATCTTTTCGACCACTTTTTCTCTGTGATTCAGGAGTTTGAATTGTACACCTTTGAGAGCCCAAGTGGAAATGACATCCAAAAATTAAAATCTTAAATATATCAAATGAAACAATTTATAAGCCTATTTTTTATAGCTGTATTTGGCCATATAATTGCACAACAAGAATTAACACTTGATGATGCCGTCATGCAACAATACAGGAAATTTTATCCAGAAAGAATTACTGGTTTCAGCTGGCTACCAAATACGACAAAATATGTCTATTTAAGCACGGACAGAGGAAATCTCTACAAATCAAGTCACGCGACTAAAAAGGAAGAAGTCTTATTAAACATAAAAGAATTAAACGAGCTCCTAGGTACCAATCTTTGGGGATTCTACCCGCTTGAATTTACTGACGAGCATGGTTTTTTCATGAACGATGGAACTTCTTTCTATGAGGTCAACTTAAAAGAAATGACAGGTAAAACGCTTCATACCCTTGAGGAAAATGCGCGCAGTCCGCTCTTTGAGCCGGTTACGAAAAAGTTGGCTTACCTCATCAATAATAATGTAATGATGCGAGATGCCAAAAGTAAAATACTACCCGTAACACAAAATAATGATCCAAATATTGTTTCGGGACAAGCCATTGCCAGAAGTGAATTTGGGATAACAGGAGGCTTGTTTTGGTCACCGAAAGGAAACTACCTTGCTTTTTATCAAAAAGATGAATCAAAGGTGCATGATTATCCCTTACTTGACATCAACGACACTCCGGGTAGCCTGAATCTCACCAAGTATCCAATGGCAGGACAAACTTCAGAAAAAGCACGAGTGGGGATATACAATACCAACAGTTTAAAAACGGTTTATATAGAAACACAAAATGCTGATGATGGATATTTAACGAATGTGAGCTTTACTCCTGATGAAAAATATCTTTTTGTAGCTGAGGTAAACAGGGCACAGAACCACATGTGGCTTAATGTATATAACACCAAAACTGGAGCATATATAAAAACAGTACTTGAGGAAACCAATGAAAGGTGGGTCGAACCTGAGCACCCGGCTTTCTTTCCCTGTCCAGATGAAAACAGCTTTGTTTGGATGTCTGAAAAAAATGGATTTATGAATCTTTATTACTATGACTTTGACGGCAAGTTGATTGATGTTGTGACAAACCATGATTTTGTAGTCAAAGATATTATTGGAACGAGCAAGGACAAAAAGCATTTGTATTACATGGCTACAGGAAAAAACCCAATGAATACGATGGTATATGAGTACCACTTTAAAAAGAAAAAATCTAAACTGCTTACACCTGTTGAAGGAACCCACAATGTAAGGATATCTGACAATGGCACCTATATATATGACAGCTACAGCAATGGTGACACCCCTAGAAAAGCCTTAGTATATACCAGTAACGGGAAAATGGCTAAACTTCTTCTTAATGCTGAGGAAAAATTAAATAATTATAATATTGCATCTACTGAGCTGGGCACTTTGGAAGCCAAAGACGGAACAACACTTCACTATAGATTGATCAAACCTGCTGACTTTGATCCATCAAAAAAATATCCGGTATTAAATTATGTCTATGGTGGACCTCATGCTCAACTTGTAACGAACTCCTGGCTTTATGGAGCAAGTCTTTGGATGCATTGGATGGCGAACCAAGGTTATCTTGTATTCACATTGGATAATCGAGGCTCAGCCAATCGAGGTTTTGCCTTTGAATCTCAAATACACCGTCAATTAGGAACTGTGGAAATTGAAGATCAAATGACAGGAGTCAGCTTCTTGAAAAGCCTCCCATATGTTGATGGAAATAGACTTGCCGTCCACGGATGGTCATTTGGTGGATTTATGACAACCTCAATGATGCTAAGAACACCAGAAATTTATACAACAGGAGTTGCAGGAGGACCGGTTACAGACTGGAAGTATTATGAAATCATGTATGGAGAGCGTTATATGGATCAACCAAAAGAGAATGAAGAAGGTTATGAAAAAGCATCGTTACTGAATAAAACGGACCAGCTAAAGGGGAAGCTATTACTAATTCATGGGACCTCTGATGACGTAGTTGTCATGCAACACAACCTCAAGCTAGTACAGAAATTCATTGAAAGTGAAAAGCAAATTGATTTTTTCCCTTATCCGATGCACGAACATAATGTCTATGGAAAAGACAGAGTCCACCTAATGAAAAAGGTACTAAATTACATTCTTGATTATAATAAGTAGCCAGAAGAAATTATTACATAAGGTCTAGCCACGAACCACCATTGGAGCAATCAACGCCAAGACCTTTAAAATAATCTGTTGCGAGTCCACTTCTCTGACCCGACTTACAACAAAAGATAATTGGCCCTTCCATATTTTTAATCTCCTCGGCATGCTGAACAATTTCTTGGACGGGGATATTAAGCGAACCTTCAACACTGCTCTGCTCAAACTCCTCGACAGTCCTAACGTCTATAATTATTGGTTTCATAAAACAAAAGTAAGAAGAAAGTAGTAACTAAAAAGTATTGTATTTTTGCAGCATGAAACATATTTCACAAGAAAGTATTGACAAAGCAATAAGTGTTATTGACGAATTAAATGATGAGCAGCTTGAAAAAGTATTTCAAACCTATGCAAATGAACAGGAAACACTTCTGGGTTATGCAATGACTGCACCAAAAGAATATGAAAATGAGCAGCTTGAGGGTTTACTTGTTTATTATTTCTGTTTGATCTGTGAATGTTTCAATCAAGAAGGAATCAAAACCAACAGTATATCTGAAGATGATATTGAGGCACATCAGGAACCCTATTTTGAAATGCTCGATGCCTATTTCGAAAATAACGATGAAGAAGTCATTGACTCATACGTAGACCAACCCAATCTTTCAAAATTTATGGCGATAGAAGTCTCGACTGAGGACGATGATGGCACCACATTAAGTGATGAAACAGCATCTCAGCTTTTTATTGTTTGTTTATCTATGGTTGCTTTGCTAAATCGTTCAACTTCTGAAGAATAATTCTTCTACTTATTCGAAAGTTCTTAATATATTTGCGCGGGGTAAGTCTTTTACGACCAGCTCCCTCTGAATCCTCCAGGACGGGAACGTAGCAAAGGTGTGAGGTTGTAGCGGTGCGATAGAAGTAGCTTACCCCTCTTTTTTTGAATTTATTTCTGAAAAGTGATGTCGAAATCTATTGAAAAATCATTTGTTATTTTGTGCTTCATTGGTCTTTTATCCGCCTGCAATATGACAGGTGAGAAAGTAGTTGATAGAGGCCCTCTAAAAGTTTACTTCTCTGATTCGACGGACGAAAAAATAATTGGAAAATTTGCTGATTACTGGATACAAGAAAAATATATTGGAGCACGTGCCCAAAACATTAAAATTACCGAGGACACAGCCAATGAGGTATATCAAATTAGGTTGATTCTTCGCAAAGATTTTAGCCCAGAAATGAAAATAAATTTTGAAGAGTTAAAATGTCTCGGTCAAATACAACAAGACCTAAATACCCACGTTTTTATGAAGAAAAAGTGCGAGCTAGTTATTTGCGACAATAAATTCCAGACCATTAGTACGCCAATTCCTTTAAATTCTGAACAATGAAAATATCAGCGTCTATATACAGTGACAAGCAACGACCTCTTCAAAAAGTCATTCAGGATTTAGTGGGGCATCAAATCGACTTATTGCATGTCGATTGTAATAACGACATTAGCGTTTTCGAAGACATTCAAAATATTCGAGAATGGTGTGACACCCCTATCGATTTACATATTATTACAGATCATCCTGAAAAATTTTATCCTTTCCTGAAGGAATGTCCTGTAGAATACATCACCTTTCAATATGAAAACCTAGCAGGTCCACTTTTGATTCCTGATGACATTACGGGTAAAAAAGGATTGGCGATTACCACACCAACGAGTGTTGAAGTTTTTGAGAAGTATTCAGGCATGGACTTCATTCTCATTATGGCGACAATACCGGGCCAAAGCGGTGGTGTTTTTGATCAAAAGAATTTTTCAAAGATTCGACAATTCAGACGCACCTACCCGAGAAAATCCATTCATGTTGATGGAGGTGTAAATGCTGAGGTATCTTTTATCCTGCGAAATATGGGGGTTAGTTCATCGGTTTCAGGCTCATATCTTTTTGGTGAGGCGAGCGTTGGAAACGCACTAATGAACCTTACCCAAAGAGAAATTGAATCGCAATATTGTATAAAAGACTTCATGACGCCATTGGCAGAAGCACCACATATTAAAATAAATAGAGCTTCAACGAAAGCAATTTTAGAATGTGTTGAAAATGGAAAGATGGGATTTTCATTGGTGCTGGGAGAAAATGACATGCTACATGGTTTGGTATCAAGTGCGGATATTCGCAAAGCACTTCTTGCCAAAATTGATACCCATCAGAGTATTACGCCTGAAGACTTAATCAATAAAAACCCAATCTCTATTATAGGAACTGCAACCGTAAACGAGCTATTGAAAAAAATCAAATCTTGCCCTTTTCCAATCATGTATTTACCCGTGACCAATGAAGAAGGAAATGCAATTGGAATTGTTAATTTTGTTCACCTGATTAAAGGAGAAATATGATTATTGAACTAAAGAAAAATATAAGTAAGGAGACCATTGAAAGTTTGGCCAATAAGCACCGTGCTTTTCACATTTTTAATGAAGATAAAAACTTCTTAATCACAAGTGCATCCGTCAAAGAATTGGACAATGAGCTGAATAAGCATGCAGAAAACCAATGGGTTTTTGCAAATGACATGCAACTCTCCTCGAGAGATTTCAAAAAAACTACAAGAGAAATAAAGCTAAAAGAAGGTTTGTCTATTGGCGGAAGACAAAAAAACACATTACTCATCGGTGGGCCATGCTCCGTTGAGTCAGAAGATCAAATTAGATCGGCCTCTGAGCTTCTAAAAGACCTCAGCCTTAGTGTTCTTCGAGGAGGATGTTATAAACCAAGAACAAGCCCATACTCGTTTCAAGGAATGGGACTAGAGGGCCTTCAGCTTCTGTCTAAAATGAAAGAAGAATTTGGTCACTTAATTATTTCTGAGGTCAGAGACGCAACACACGTATCTGAAGTTATTGAACATACGGATATCATTCAGATTGGTGCAAAAGCGATGTATGATCAAGGTATATTACGTGCATGTGCAAAAACACAAAAACCCGTAATGATTAAAAGAGGTTTTGGAACCACACTTCAAGAATTTACGCAAGCTGCTGAATTCATTTTATCAGGAGGGAATTCAAATGTAATTCTTTGCGAAAGAGGTATTCGTACCTTTGAGACGAAAACAAGATTTACGCTTGACTTATGTGGCGTTGCCTGGTTACAGGAACATACAAACTTACCCGTTATATTAGATCCTTCTCACGCCATGGGCTATGCATACGGTGTTCCTGCATTAACAAAAGCATGCATGGCCATGAATGTAGAAGGCCTCATTATTGAGACACACCCAACTCCTACCCTCGCAAAATCAGATGCCTCTCAGCAATTAGACTATGAAGCGTTTAGAAATTTATATAATGAATTACAGCCCTTGGCTGAATGTCTTGGCAGACAAATAAGATAAATATGACACTAGAGCAAAACATAAAAGGAATCTGTTCCAAATTTGGGCTTGACTTCAATGAATTTCTAAAGGATTTTGAAGTAGATCATGTCATGGAAATGAGCTTATTTGATCTTGAAGCGATATGCGAAGAATACAAAATTGATTTGCATACACTTCTTTTCAAAGCCGTATTCTTCGAGGCTTCATTAAAAAAGAAATTAGAAAATATAAAGCTCCTAATTTTGGACGTTGATGGTGTGATGACAGATGGAGGCATGCTTTTCACTGCCCAAGGTGATGAACTAAAAAAATTCAATACCAAAGATGGAATGGGTATTTTAAAACTCCGAGATACTGATATTGAATTGGGTATCATTTCCTCAGGGTTTTCCTCAGAAATAGTACAAAAAAGAGCCGAAATGTTATGCATTGAAAACTGCTATGTGGGAAGAGAGGCCAAAATATCAATACTTCAATCATGGGTTACTGAAAAAGGACTGGACTTCGAACAAGTCGCAATGATTGGCGATGATATTAATGACAAAGAAGTTATGTCAAGGATAGGATTGGCTGCTTGCCCTGCAGACGCCGTTGATGAAATTAAAAGCATCTCGCATGTTATCCTAAAACATAAAGGCGGTGAGGGCTGTATAAGAGAATTTATTGACAATTACCTTCAAAAAGGATAGCGTTATGAAAATAGGAATTATAAAGGAGGGAAAGGTACCACCAGATTATAGAGTGGCTTTGACGCCCAAACAATGCAAGCATATTGTAGACACCTATCCTCAGGTGGAGGTATTCATACAACGCAGTCCCATAAGAACGTATAAAGATGACCAATATGAAGCCTTAGGGCTTCCACTTGTGGACAACCTATCACATTGCGATGTGATTATCGGAGTAAAGGAGGTCAACCTAGAGGACCTGATTCCTGGTAAAACCTTTATGTTTTTCTCCCATACCTTTAAAAAGCAACCTTACAACCGTGTTTTATTAGAAGATATCTTAAACAAGAATATACGTTTGATTGATTATGAGGTCATCAAAGATGAACATAACATCCGACTCATTGGATTTGGGCGCTATGCTGGAATTGTAGGTTGTTATAATGGATTTAGAACTTATGGCCTGAAGCATAATCTTTACTCACTTAAACCGGCAAACGAATGCGATGATCGAAAAGAAGTGGAATCTGAGCTGCAAAAAGTAAAGCTTCCCGATAACTTTAAGATGGTGCTCACTGGATTTGGCCGAGTGGGACATGGAGCAAGAGAAATAATGAACTTAATCCCAATACAAGAGGTTAAACCAGCGGATTATTTAACTGGTAATTTTAACGGACCTGTATTCACCCACCTTGAGGTTGAGCATTACTTTGTTAAGAGAGATGAAACCGAATTTATAAGAAGTGAATTTTACAAGCAACCAGAATTATACGATCGAGGCTTCCAAAAATATGTTCCAGAAACCGACATGTATATTCCATGTCACTATTGGAGCAGCCGTTCACCCAAAATATTGACGCAAGACGATCTCGCAAAAGACAACAACAGAATTTCTGTTGTCGCCGACATATCCTGTGACATAGCAGACCCTATAGCTTCAACCCTAAGACCATCTAAAGTAGCCACACCCATTTATGGCTATGATCCTTCTACGGGTTCAGAAGTAGATTACATGAATGAAAATGCCATTGCGGTTATGGCGGTTGATAACCTGCCCTGTGAATTACCAAAAGATGCTTCAGAAGATTTTGGGAATGAACTTATCAAGCATGTTTTACCAGCCCTAATTGGTCGTGATCCGAAACGAATCATTGAACGAGCAAGTCAAACAGACCTAAACGGCAATCTTATGCCAGACTTTGCTTACCTTGAGGATTATGTAAAGGGGCTCGAATAATGCCTCAAAGTCTTTAATAATTTTATACTTTTAGGTCGTGATTATTAAAGGAGATAAGAAAGTTATCAAAGGTTGGGTCATGTATGATTGGGCCAATTCTGTATATAGTCTCGTGATTTCTTCTGCAATTTTCCCCATCTTTTATGAAGCGCAAACAACTGCTGCCTATTCAGAAAAAATAGGATTGGCTCCAAATCAATTTGAGGCCAACGATGTAACAGTAGACTTTTTCGGATACAATGTATCACCTAGTGTTTTATATTCTCTAGCCATTTCCGTATCCTTTGTTATTGTAAGCTTCCTCTCTCCTATTTTATCTGGAATTGCAGATTATACAGGAAATAAAAAAGCATTCCTTAAATTCTTTTGTTACTTCGGTGCGTTCTTCTGCTGCACCTTATTTTGGTTTGATGCGAACTATATGGAACTCAGCATGCTCTCCGTCATGCTTGCTTCTATCGGTTTTTGGTGTAGTCTGGTCTTTTACAATGCCTTTTTACCCGAAATCGCCCCGCTTGAAGAGCAAGATGACATCTCTGCTCGAGGTTTTATCATGGGATATATTGGGAGTATTATTCTGCTCGTAATTTGTCTAGCAATGATCATGGGTGTTGGTGCTCATTTAACTAAATACAGCTTTATACTCGTAGGTTTATGGTGGGTTGTTTTTGCACAGCGTACCTACCGCGTCTTACCCAGCAATCCTTACAAAAAGAAACCTGAAGCAGATTATATTTGGAAGGGCTTTCGAGAGCTAAAAATTGTCTACAAGGAGTTCATGCAAACGACGCGCCTTAAAAAATATTTATACGCCTTTTTCTTTTTCAATTCAGGTGTTCAAACTGTAATGCTTTTAGCAACTATTTTTGCAAGTAAAGCCATAGAGTGGCCTGAAGGAGAGGGAACTACAGGATTGATAATTGCCATATTACTGATTCAAATCGTAGCGGCATTTGGTGCAAAGTTGATGTCTAAAATATCACTAAAAATCGGAAATATCTCGACCCTAAAACTCTCGGTTTTCTTTTGGATTTTGCTGTGTATTGGTGCGTATATCATTACAAAACCGATTGAATTTTACGTTATGGCAGCAGGTGTAGGTCTTGTTATGGGTGGTATTCAATCTATTGCGCGATCAACGTACTCTAAATACCTACCCGAAACTACAGATCATGCCAGCTACTTCTCATTTTATGATGTTTCCGAGAAAATAGGAATTGTTTTGGGTACAGCCTTCTTTGCATTTACGGAATATTACTTTGATGACATAAGGTACTCGGTTATCTCAATTGCTATTTTCTTTGTCATTGGATTGTTTTATCTCTTCAAGGTTCCGAAAGAAGAAAAAATCATAACGACTTAATTTATATCAATGAAAGAAACCATTGAAAAAGCTTGGGAGAACCGAGAGCTTCTCAAAAACAAAGAAACCATTCAGGCCATAGAATCCGTAATCGAGCAAATTGACAAGGGAATGCTTCGTGTTGCAGAGCCAAATGGGGAGACATGGCAAGTGAATGAATGGGTAAAGAAAGCAGTCGTTTTGTATTTTCCGATTCGCCAAATGGAAACGATTGAGGTCGGACCATTTGAATTCCATGATAAGATGGCCCTCAAAACCAACTATAAACAGCTTGGTGTTCGTGTAGTGCCGCATGCCGTAGCGCGTTATGGAGCATATGTTGCAGCTGGCGTTATTATGATGCCATCCTACATCAATATAGGGGCATATGTAGATTCTGGAACTATGGTTGATACCTGGGCTACTGTCGGAAGCTGTGCACAAATTGGAAAAGATGTTCATCTTAGTGGGGGCGTTGGTATTGGGGGCGTATTAGAGCCTTTGCAAGCTGCACCCGTTATTATTGAAGATGGGGCATTCATAGGTTCACGATGCATTGTAGTTGAGGGTGTCCACATTGGGAAAGAGGCTGTTCTTGGTGCAAATGTGGTCTTAACTAAATCGACGAAGATCATTGATGTTACAGGAAATGAACCAAAAGAAATTCGTGGTTACGTACCCGAGAGAAGCGTGGTTATTCCAGGTTCTTATACCAAAAAATTCACAGCGGGAGACTATCAAGTCCCCTGTGCACTGATTATAGGACAAAGAAAGGCATCCACGGATCTTAAGACCTCATTAAATGATGCATTGAGGACACACAATGTTGCCGTTTAATTTCAGTTGAATTGAAGGCATTAATCCTTTTCATTTTATTTTGTGTAATTCTACACGGGTGTTCTAATTCTGTAAAGTCGAATTCAAAACCTGAAACAAACCTTGTTAAAAAGCAAACTACTCAAGAAAAAGAGGCGATTGCAGCACTTACAAAACTGCAGCTAAATGCTGATATAAAGAATTCGATTTATTTAACCTATGCACATACAAACCACAATCAACTTCCTTCAGATTCCAGCTTTACTATTTCACAAGAAACTTTTAGAAGTGTTTTATTTCATTATGTTAAAATACACCATAAAAATATTCCAGATGAAAAGAGAGCTAATTGGGTTGAAGCTTCAGTAAAAGCGAAAAATACTTTTGATGTTTACTATTGTAGAGATAAGACTAAAAAAGTAGTAAATAAGGATGGACTTCCACATTCAGGTACTTGGATTTTACCCGATGTTTTAAACAGAGACATTGTAATCATTTGGAGGAGACCGTAAATTTAGATTTCAATTATTGTCATTTTTTATTCTCCTAAATAGGAACTAAATTTGCCCAAATTATTTAATACAACATAGCATGCAACTGTGGAACAAATTAAATAAGGAGGAGCTAGAAGAACAACTAAGAGACATTGGTCATGAATTTATGACCATATCGTTCTATCAGTATGCACAAATTGCAAACCCTCACTTATTCAGAGACCACCTATTTCTAATGTGGTCAAAACTTGATGTTGTCGGTCGAACCTACATCGCTTCGGAAGGAATCAATTCACAAATCGCAGTACCGACAAAAAACATTAGTCAATTCCGGGAGGAATTATATCAAATTGAATTTTTAAATGGCATTCGATTGAATTTCGCTGTAGACGAAACAGAGGCAGAATTTCCATTCTTAAAACTCAAAATAAAAGTCAGAGACAAAATTTTAGCAGATGGTTTAAATGACAAAACTTTTGACGTGACAGAAAAAGGGAAACATTTAAACGCCGAAGAGTTCAATGCACTGACAAATGATCCAGAAACCCTATTGATTGATTTTAGAAACCACTATGAATCAGAGGTGGGTTATTTTGAAGGTGCGATTCTTCCTGATGTTGATACATTCCGGGACTCATTGCCTAAAATAGAAGAAGAAATACTGAAAGGAAACGAAGATAAAAATATTGTAATGTATTGCACGGGAGGGATTCGTTGTGAAAAAGCATCAGCTTGGTTTAAGCACCGTGGCTTTCCGAATGTTCACCAGCTAGAAGGAGGAATCATTAAATATGCTCGGGATGTGCAAGAGCAGGGTATTCAGAATAAATTCAAAGGAAAAAACTTTGTCTTTGACGAAAGACGTGGAGAGCGAATCACAGAAGAAATCGTCTCTGTTTGTCACTTGTGTGGAACACCCGCTGATACGCATACGAATTGTGCCAATAGCGCTTGTCACCTGCTTTTTATTCAATGTGATAAATGCAAAAAAAAATTAGATAATTGCTGCTCAACAGAGTGCCAAGAGATTTACCATCTTCCTCATGAAGAGCAAAAAGCATTGCGAAAAGGAATTGACAACAGCAATAAAATATTTAAAAAAGGTCGTGCAGATCATCTTACCTATAAAAACAAGGGCTAAAAGCTATATCTTTACCGAAACTAAAACAATAACTATATGATTTTAGCGATAGATTGGACAATGAGCCCGGAAATTATTCCTGGATATAAAACGCCAAATTTATACGGAATTTTATTCGTTACTGGATTGGTACTAGGATATTTCGTAGTCAAACGAATGTTTAAAAAAGAAGGAATCAAAGATGATGTTTTAGACAAACTTGTGATGTATATGGTTATAGGGACCATTGTAGGAGCAAGATTGGGACATGTTCTATTTTATGGTCCTTATTATGATGAAGTTATTGATGGCCGATTGGTCGAGGGTTACTTTTCACATCCACTCGATATCTTTAAGGTATGGCAGGGTGGATTGGCAAGTCACGGCGCGGCAATTGCCATCTTAATCGGCTTATATGTATTTTCTAAATACACCGTTAAAAAACCATTCCTATGGATTTTAGACCGTATATCAGCGCCCGTTGCAATCGGCGGTGTTTTCATTCGACTTGGGAACCTTGTAAATCATGAAATCGTTGGGCATCCTACGGATGTTCCGTGGGCATTCAAGTTTCACAACTATTGGAATAGTTCTATGAAAGCATTTGACGCCACACCTCGACATCCAGCACAACTTTATGAGTCAATTTGTTACCTCATCGCTTTCTTTATTCTCATGTTTCTGTTCTGGAAGAGAGAAGCTTGGAAAAAACCTGGTTTTATATTTGGAAGTTTCCTTATTTTGATCTTCGGTGCAAGATTAATTGTAGAATTCTTTAAGGTAGGCCAGACGGCAAGAGATGAAGTTCTATTTTTAAATACAGGACAGCTCTTAAGCATACCGTTTATAATCGTTGGTATCGCACTGATTTACAGATCAATATCAAATAAAAACAAAGAGGGTGACACCAAAGAAACGTGAATATCTTAGTGTCGAACTTACACTTAGTTAAAAGTTAGAAATTCCTTTATATATTTGTTATCTAAAATGATGTCTTATGGCAGTAAAAACGAAACAAGCGAAAGCTTCATCAAGTAAAGCGAAATCTAAGCCTAAGTTTTCAAAAGAAACTTATGTGAAATGGTACAAAGACATGCTTCTTATCAGAAAATTTGAAGAGAAGACTGGCCAATTATATATCCAACAGAAATTTGGAGGATTTTGTCACTTATACATTGGTCAAGAAGCCATTGTCGCAGGTACAGCGAGTGCATGCAAAAAAGACGACAAACATATGACTGCTTATAGAGATCATGGACATCCTATAGCACTTGGAACTGACCCTAGAGTATTAATGGCAGAGCTCTATGGGCGAATTACAGGGTGCTCCAAAGGTAAAGGTGGTTCAATGCACTTTTTTGACAAAGAGAAAAACTTCATGGGAGGGCACGGAATCGTTGGCGCCCAAATTGCCATGGGAGCCGGTGTCGCATTTGCAGAGCAATACAATGGCACATCAAATGTTGCCTTCGTTTCAATGGGTGATGGTGCCGTCCGTCAAGGAGCCTTGCATGAAACATTCAATATGGCTATGATGTGGAAGCTACCTGTTGTATTTATTATTGAAAATAATAATTATGCAATGGGAACATCTGTAGAACGAACGACAAATGTAACTGACCTATCCAAGATTGGCTTGTCATATGAAATGCCATCGAAGATTGTAAACGGGATGCTTCCAGAATCTGTTCATGATGCCATCGAGGAAGCTGCTAGCCGGGCAAGAAAAGGAAATGGTCCTACCCTACTTGATATTAGAACATACAGATATAAAGGTCATTCAATGTCCGATCCACAGAAATACCGTTCAAAAGAAGAGGTAACCGAATGGATAGAACAAGACCCTATTCTTCATGTACTCAATGTCATTAAAGACAATAAATGGCTGAAGGATTCAGAAATTACAGAAATTAATGAATGGGTAAAAAATGAAGTAAAGGAGTCTGTTGAATTTGCAGAAAACTCTCCTTATCCCGAGGCTAAAGAGCTTTATGAAGACGTATACACTCAGAAAGATTATCCTTACATTAAAGAAAATTAATTAATATAATTCATTATGGCGGAAATAGTTTACATGCCGAAATTGAGCGACACCATGACAGAAGGTGTGGTTGCTGCTTGGAACAAAAAAGTTGGTGAGGATGTCACAGAGGGAGAAATTCTTGCAGAGATTGAAACGGACAAAGCAACGATGGAGTTCGAATCTTTCTATGATGGTGTTCTTCTGCATATCGGTGTTGAAACAGGAAGTGCCGCTCCGGTAAATTCTGTATTGGCTGTAATCGGAGAAAAAGATGAGGACATTGCTGAAATTCTCAAGAATGCAGGTTCAGGTGAAAGCGCGGCTAAAGCGCCGGCTCCTAAAGAAGAAAAGAAAGCTGATGCACCTTTAGCTGATGCAAAGCCAGAGCCGATCGAAGCTGTCCCTCCTAGCCCCGCTTCTAAGCCTTCAAATTCTCCGAGCTCTAATGAAAAAATCTTTGCCTCCCCACTTGCAAAAAAACTCGCAAACGAAAAAGGTATAGACCTAAATACACTTCAAGGTTCAGGTGACAATGGCAGAATCATCAAAAGAGATATCGACCATTACATCCCTTTCACACCTTCAGCTCCGGCAGCTCAATTTTCAAGTGCGCCAGCAGGAACTGAATCGTATAGAGATGAAACAGTGAGCCAAATGCGCAAGACGATTGCAAGAAGATTGGCTGATAGCAAATTTACTGCACCACATTTCTACCTTACACTAGATATTGATATGGACAATGCCATTGCTGCAAGAAAAGCAATGAATGCAATGGAAGGCGTCAAAGTTTCTTTCAATGATATGGTTGTCAAATCCGTAGCACATTCGTTAAAGAAAAATCCAAATGTAAATAGCGCTTGGATGGGAGATTTTATTCGTCGCAATGACCATGTACATATCGGTGTGGCTGTAGCTGTGGAAGATGGACTGCTTGTACCTGTCGTCAAGTTTGCGGATACCAAAGGTCTCATGCAGATTTCTGCGGAAGTCAAAGACTTTGCGCAAAAAGCAAAAGATAAAAAACTTCAGCCTAGTGATTGGGAAGGAAACACCTTCACCATATCTAACCTAGGTATGTTTGGCATCGAATCCTTTACCGCTATTGTGAATCCACCTGATAGCTGTATCCTTGCGATTGGCGGAATAAAGCAAGTACCAGTGGTAAAAGATGGTGCGCTTGTTCCGGGCAATGTCATGAAGGTTACTTTGTCCTGTGACCACCGTGTTGTTGATGGAGCAACGGGTTCGGCGTTCTTACAAGATTTTAAGCAATTTTTAGAGAATCCTGTATCAATGCTATTATAAAAACACTGTTGTTTTTATATTTTTTTCAATCGTAAATTAATATTAATAGTATATTAGTTGTGTAGTCTAACCTCTACAACTAAACTATTTTTATGAGAAAAACTTTTACCCCCATCCATTGGGCATGTTGTGCCATTTTCATTTTTATTTCCCAAACACTCATATCCCAAGTCTACATCGAGGTCCGTACTGTAAGCGTATCTGTACTTCAGAATATAGATTGCGATAACCTGTTCTTTGATATTACTGGCGATTCTGATTTTGCTTTTGAATATGCAGCCTCAGATAACACCCTAGGCTTTAGCAACAACAACCCAGTTGCTTTTGGTTTAACAGGACAGTTTAACTTTCAAAACAACAACAATAATAATGGACCTTGGAACAGCAGCCCCAACGATCTGTTCTTCAATCATCTGTATGCCTGCCCATCAGACATTCCTTCACAAATAAATATTTCATGGCAAGCTTATGAAAACGACGATCCATTTTTCAATTGGGATTTGACAGGAGGTTTTTCAGATTTACAAACTGGACCTCAAAACGTAAGCATTCCCGTTTCCGGAGCTCCGGGATCCACTGTTACCACTTTTTCTGCTAATGGTTCTGGCGGCGGCTGCGGAACACAGAATTATGAGATCGTATTTGAAGTTACCGTGGTTGAAGCAACAGGAATAACGTTACTGCCTGATAACATATGCGATGCGCTTCTTGTGAATACAAACACAAGCTACAACGTAGCTGTTTGCTCAAGTGCTACTCTTGAAACGGGAGAACCAAATGCAGGAGATGTTGACAATACCGACGCATCATCGTGGTTTAAATTCGTAGCACCAGGAAGTGGTTCAGTAGAGATCACCTCCGATCTTGGAGGTACCGAAATAGGTACCTATTTCCAATTATACCATGCCGCTGACGGACAAGACTGTTCTGCTGGATTGCAACCTATTTCAGGTAACTTAATTAAAGATAAATTCGAATATCTTTCTCATATCGAATTCGCTGATGGAATAGATCTTCTTGGTATTGATCCTGAAGCCGAGCTCACCTTTGATGCCTGTAATCCCATTCCACTTATCAGCTATACCAAATTAATTGCAGGAGAGACTTACTACGTTCAAATGGCATCTGATGGAAATGACCAATCGGGACTTGTTGAGATTCGCGTCAATGATGTTGGCGGTAGCTCCGGTTCTGGAGACGATATACCTTGTCAATCGGGTAATGTTATACTTGGAACAAATGCAATAAGTGCTGCGAATGGTGATACGCAAACAACAACCATTGACTTTGAATGTGCATTTAACTCCGGAAATGATAAAGGTGAAACTGGTGGTGCCACAAACGGAACCAATCCTAATAACTTTCACGCCTATGATTATGATCAAGGTGCTCAGAATAATGGGAATATGAACGAAAGTATTTGGCTAAATTTTACAGCTCCTAACTCAGGAAGAGTTGTCTTTGAGGCGGATTACGGCAGTATTTTATATGCAGAGCATAATGCATTATATGGCTTTGATAAAAGATTTGCACCGGGAACTCCGGCTGATTACACTTGTGCCAACCTTGAATTCTTATCCGGCGCTGAGGGTGGCTTGAATGGATTCTTTGGCGGAAATGAAAGTGCAATCGTCTCCAATTATTGCCTAGAACCAGGGTACAATTATTATGGAATGATTGATCCGGCCAATATTATCGACCCTTTCTCCTCAACAGAAATGAAAAGCTGGTTGTATGACCCTAGTTTATCCGATCCATCATTCAACTCCCCAGGGAATGATATTCTTTGCCTCGCACTTCAAGATACATTATACGAGGTCCCTGTTATACTCGCAGGAACGGATCCTACATTTCAAGCTGTTTCTGGAAGCAATGTACTCGCATGTAAGGAATACCTGGCAGGGGAACCTGATGCTTCAACGAATCCGGCAAATTGCGCAAATCAAACCGTTTGGCATTACTTTACAGCTCCACCATCGGGAGCAGTTGAGATTAGTGTTAGAGCCTATGTTGGATTAGATACAGTTCGTTACAACATATATGAGCTTCTCAATGGGACGGATTGTTATGGAGGTCTGGGACCGGCAACCTTTACACAAGACGGAACACAATCCACTCCATTAATTACTCCCGTCATTCAGGGCGAGGCAGGATTTGAAGGAAACCAAGAATCAGCATGTTGTATGACGCCGGGAACATTATATGCGATTCAAATTGACGGCGGTTCATCAGGAGATGAAGGGCAATACATTATTGAATACATACAAGAAGTCGAAAGCGATGCCGGTATGTCCGAAATTACACTTGCAAATGGAAACGTAATACAAACTACAGACCTAGATACAAGTTTTATATGCTATTCTGATAGCTATACACCAAGTGTGATGCTTAACGGTATAGGAGAATCGACAGCAAGCTTTCCAGATTGTCTTTCTCCAGGATACATATTACATGAACAAAATCCCGTTCCAATTCCAGTTTCAGGTTCAGGACTTGAAAATTCAATTATCGCGTCATTGGAAGGGTCCGGTAGCTTTACCAATAACACAGATGGCTCAGGAACACTAGGTAATCCATTGTTTAATACTGTATACTTCTTGTCACCTGCTGCTGATATCCCTTCAGATTGGGCACAATTTTCATGCCTCACCTCCACTGCCTCAGACGGACAACCTGTTGTTTATTTACAAGAGCTCACCCCGGTTTTCGCATATGATGATGCAACTTGTACAGTTACATTCATTGCAGATGGCGGATTAAATGGCTTTTACGGAACCCCATATGACTTTACAATAACAAGCCCATTGGGTGAAATTGTAGAACAAGGCCAAGTTAGTCCTGGTGCAGGTTACACCTACTTATCTCCAACAGCGGGCATATACTCCGTTGATATAACTGATGGTGCTTGCTCGGTTGGTTTTACCTATGATGCATCAAATTGTGGAAACCCATGTGAACCCACAACTAACAATGTGAACCTATCGATTTGTGCAGGGCAATCTGCATTCCTGGAGGGAGCAGATCAAACAGAAGCGGGAACGTATTCGGAAGTTTATGTAACGCCACAGGGATGTGATAGCACAGTCATCACTGCGCTTACAATTTTACCGCATACTGAGAGCAGTCCTGAATATACAATTTGTACAGGAGCTTCTATAGCTGTGGGAACAAGCTCCTACGATACCGAAGGTGTATACGTAGATACCCTTGTGAATAGCAATGGCTGTGATAGTATTGTTACCTCTACTCTATTTTTATTGCCGACCATCACCGCGAGCGATGAAATGACGATTTGTATGGGAGGGTCCTACGACTTCAATGGTAATACGATTACAACAGAGGGTGTTTATATTGAAACTTTAACGACACCGCTGGGATGTGATTCGATTGTTTATTTATCGGTATTCGTTACAGATCCACCTATCGGATATATGGCAGATATTTCCATCTGCAGCGATGAGACTTATGACTTCAATGGGACAATACTTACGGAAGCTGGGGTGTATTACGATACAATTGCGGCAGCCGACGGATGTGATTCTATTGTAAGACTAGAACTTAGTGTTGCATTCTGCGACCAAGAGATTAGCAATATTGTTACACCAAACGGAGACAATATAAACGAAACTTGGAATATTAAATATCCCGATAGAATTCAAGGATGCACTGTTCAAATATACAATCGGTGGGGTCAGCTTGTTTTTGAGTCCAATAGCTATGAAAATACATGGTCAGGAACCAAAGACGATGAACAACTCCCGGATGGGGTTTACTATTATTCGATAACGGGATGTGATACCGATTATACGGGATCTATTAATTTATTAAGACTTAAAAAATAAGAAACCATGAAAAAAATCATTTCACTTAGTATCTGTTTACTATCGTTGGTTTCTTATAGCCAACAGACTCCACAACGCAATCTATATGGGTACAATAAATACGCCATTAACCCGGCTTATTCAGGTGCCAGTGGATGTACGCAAATTAATTTTTCACACCTCAATCAATGGGTGAAGGTTGAAGGAGCACCGCTTACAAGTATGATTAGTGCCAATGGTTTGATTGGGAAATCTCTTGGTGTCGGAGGGCAAGTCCTTGTTGATCAAATTGGAATGATTCAGCAGGTATCCGCTATGGGTTCTCTATCCTATGGACTGACTATAGGTAAAACTCATAATATACGACTTGGTGCATCAGTTGGTTACAATCAATATCGTATCGACGCCACTAATGCTATTGCCTTCGAAAATGGGGACCCAATTATTGAAGGTGGGGAGCAAGCTGGTGGGACTCTTAATTCGAATATCGGAATTTTATATCAATGGAAAAATCTAGAGATTAGTATTGGTTCTCAACAACTTATTCAATCTACTAGTAATATGTCTTTTTCGGGCATTGATGGATTTGGGCTCAGAAGACACTTAAATGGTTTGGTTGCTTACAACCAAAAAATCGGTGATAATTGGATGTTGACACCATCGATATACACGAAAGGAACCAATAATGGTTATCAGCTTGACCTTAACGCGGATGCCACTTATAAAAAATATATTTCTGGAGGGCTCGGATATCGAACGTCAGTTGGACTTATCGCCAGAGCTGGAATCCAAGTACAAGATTTATTCTTTATAGGATATGCGTATGAAACACCCATGTCAAATATAGCATCATACAGCTCCGGTTCGCATGAGATTCTATTGGGAATAAAATTTTGTAAAAAGAAGCCCAAAACTATTCCAGAAATTGCAGAGACAAAAAAGGAAGCTCAAGACACCACAAATAACGCCTTACGAAATGAGCAAATAACGGAGCTTCCAGCGATGGATACTATTGTAATTACGCGTGTGGATACGGTATACATTGAGGCCGCCGTTGAAGAAATTGCAGAGGTGAAACAGGCAGAAGCAGAAAAGAAAGACTTCATTCCGATTGAAAAGAATGTCCTATTTGAATTTGATAAAGCTGTTGTTCAAAAAGGATCCTTTGGTGCACTTGAGTCGATTGTGAATATATTAAATGCAAAAAGTGAGCTAAAAATCTCTTTGAAAGGGCATACCGATGCCCAAGGACCTGAAAACTATAACGTTATGTTGTCTAAAAATAGAGTGTCAGCCGTTCAAGACTTCTTACTAGCCAATGGAATAAGTGCCGATAGAATAATTATTGAGGCATTTGGTGAAAAAGTTCCGATTGCAGATAATTCCTCAAGTGAAGGGCGAAAGCTAAATAGACGCGTAGAGGTGAGGTTTATTGAGAAATAAAACATGCTTTAACACTTTCTTAAAATTTCTATTTAATGTATATTGCTTGCCTTAATATATGGTAAAAGTAATGGAACAAGAAAGCGTAATAAAAAACCTACGTAAAGTGCTGAAAAACATGCCAAATGATTGGTTAAACCTAACCACTCATAGGCTGGATATTTATGAAGAAAGCCAAGCAAAAACTCAATTTCTTGAAAACTTCGAAGAGCTTATTGAAAAAAACAAGCTTCACGCCTCTGCATTAAATAACCTACCCACCGCTTTCGATTATATCAGATTAGGTCATCCTTTGTCATGTGTATTGGAATGGTCTATTGCACGACTCAATAATGTGCCAGCAGATTCGCTAATTAGCTTTGGCTCAAAGATGGCTCCAATTTTAGCTATTCTAAGAAAGAACTTATTTGAACAAAAAAATACACGCATTCTATATAAAAATTCACTTCCCATTTTTTTTAACTCAGAAAAGCTTACAAAGGTATACGGTTATTTATTCACACTTCAGAAAATAGATAAAACCGACACCATTAATGCCTTTGAAGGAAGCACGGTATTGCTCTCTCAACAAAATAAACTTTCGGATTTTGAAGTAAATTCAAATATTGACTTCATACTCAATATTCACGATGATCTCGGTAGTATTCTCATCGTCAATGGACAACAAAATGAGCATTACATTTCAGAAATACAACATGTAAGGAGAAGAGAAACAATAGCCATGACACCAATCAATTCATTTCGAGGTCTACAGGCCATCATTGGTGAGCAAATAAAACAAGTCGATTCAAGGCAAAAAGCAAGTAATAAAGAGCGCGTGCTAGCCTCAATAAAAGAGATTACGGAAACACGTATCAACCCAGTTGTAGCCTCTAGTGGACTATCTATTCAATATGCAATTTTGATGGGTCTAATTGATCATGCATTTGAAGAGCACAAAGGAAAAAAAATAAAAATCATTGTTCCTCCGAATTGCTATGGCGGAACAAATGATCAAGCGCGAAGGGTTGCAGCTTGTATTGAGGGTGTTGAAATAACAGATTTACTTGTCGATGGCGGAAATGATATGGTTCAAAGCATTGAGCAGGTCCTCGAGCAGACCGCAAAAGAAGATGCAGTACCCTATATTATCGCGGAAATACCTACGAACCCGAGGGTTGAGGTTCCAGACCTTATCGAGCTAAAAGCGGCTTTAAGTAAAGTTAGAAAGACAAAAAACGGAACACATGCAGTTGAACCGGTATTTATATTAGACCAAACATTTTGTCCAAATATCCATTTTTTAGGAGATGGAGAGATATTATCTTCGGTTCGTGCTTTGTCCTATGCAAGTGGTTCAAAATTCCCAAGTGGAGGAAAATGTACAGCTGGATACTGCGTCGCGAACCAAAAAGCTGAACCCTTAATGCAAAAAATTACGCAACATTTGACTATTTGTGACAATGAGGCGACTGCACTCCAGTATGAAATACTCGCAGCCCAATTACCTTCAATGAATACAAGAATTCATGATGCTTACATAAATACGCGTGAATTTGTAAACTTCATAAAGGAAACACTGCCTGAGGCCAAAATAAATTTTGTTTCCGAAGAATTGGCG
>MDTB01232529.1_pt1 | contig 32385 bp, 34 predicted proteins | sample 811161 | NCBI WGS metagenome assembly MDTB01 (sample SAMN05326650, study PRJNA326480) | marine metagenome | isolation source: seawater | place: Mediterranean Sea | collected 2009 | reverse complement strand
GCCTCCATCTGAAGAAGCACCATCTCTCCCATTGGCTCGATTCCAATTCCCATAACAATCACTCCGGTTCTGTTGGGTGTCTTTCTTAAACCTCATCCTGTCGATTCTACAGCATCGAGCTAAGATGTTGACCAGTATAGGAACTCTTGGATTTAGCAACCTGTTCAGGGGTACCTTCTGCAACAATTTTGCCTCCTCCATCTCCCCCATCTGGACCAAGATCGATTATCCAATCAGAGGATTTGATCACGTCCATATTGTGTTCAATCACAAGGACGGTGTGACCATTATTACGAAGTCTGAGAAGAACACCGATTAATTGGTGAACATCGGCCATTGAGAGTCCTGTTGTCGGTTCATCAAGAATGTAGAATGTGTGTTTCTTTGGTGGCCGGTGGAGTTCGGTAGCGAGTTTGACTCGTTGAGCTTCTCCTCCTGACAATGTGGTTGCTGGTTGACCTAAACGAATGTAGCCCAGGCCAACGTCAACAAGGGTTTTGAGAATACGGTGAATTTTCCTCTGATTTGAGAAAAAGGTTGCAGCATCCTCGATTGTCATTTGGAGAACATCATGAATTGAGTGGGCTTTCCAGAGTACCTCTTGTGTTTCTCGAGTATATCGTGTGCCTTTGCAAATTTCACATTCAATCCATACATCGGGAAGGAAATTCATCTCAAGTTTGATTGATCCGCCCCCTTTACAAGCCTCACAACGGCCACCACGGACATTGAATGAGAATGTGCCTGGAGTGTATCCTCTCTCCTTTGAAAGGGGTGCTTCAGAGAATAAAGCGCGAATTAAATCGAAAGCTCCGGTGTAAGTTGCAGCATTAGATCGAGGCGTGCGGCCGATTGGCGCCTGATCAATTACGATTGCCTTATCCACATTTTCGATCCCATTGATACTTTGATGGCGCCCAGGGGTTGCATCAGAACGATGTAGAGTACGGAGGAGTGCTGGAGCAAGTACACCAGTAACTAGTGAGGACTTTCCAGATCCAGACACTCCAGTAATTGATATGAAGCATCCAAGTGGTAAACGGACGTCGATTTTGTCTAGATTATTCTGAGCGGCGCCATTGATTGTGACCCACTTTTCACCTGGTTTAGTGCGTGATTCAGGTAAAGGGATCTTGTTTCTACCACTGAGATATGCTCCAGTTAGGCTTGTTTCACTCTCAAGGACTTCGTTAAGGGGGCCGTTTGCCACGACCTGCCCACCTTCACGGCCCGCCCCTGGACCAAGATCAACAATCCAATCTGCTTGACGGAGGGTTTCTTCATCATGTTCTACAACAAGAAGGGTATTTCCGATGTTTGTCAATTCTCGTAATGTGGAAAGAAGGCGAGCGTTGTCCCTTGCATGTAAACCGATACTAGGTTCATCGAGTACATACATTACACCCGTCAATCGCGTTCCAATCTGGCTCGCAAGACGGATTCTCTGACTTTCGCCTCCACTCAATGTGCTCGCTCGACGATCCATTGTGAGGTAATCTAGGCCAACGAGAGCAAGGAAACGAAGGCGGTTTTCGATCTCTTTGATTACTTCTCGACCAATGTGAAGGTCGCGATCGGTGAGTAACTGGGAGGCACCTAGCACCGCCCCCTCTGGTGCATCCTTCTCAAGTTCAAGCCAAATTGGATCTGTCACCTCACTTCGCCATCGTTGGACAACAGCAAGAGCCTCAAGAACTGAACAAGAGGAAAGTTGTGGTAGTGTGACTTCTCCTACAGTCACCATCGAAGTAGCTCGATTCAATTTCTTACCTTCGCATTGACTACATGGTTCATCATTCATGTAAGTCGCTAAACGGGAGCGAGTTTTCTCTGATGAGGTGTCTGTCAACTGCCGTTTGAGACGTGGAAGAATGCCTTCCCAAGCCTTTGAAGAGGAGAATGAGGAGCCTCGTTCGGATTCATAATGGAAATGAATCACTGTCGAGCCACTGCCATGAGTAAGGATGTCTTGTGCATCATCATCTAATTCTCCGTATGGAATTGATGTGTCAATCCCATAGTGCTCACAAACCTGGATCATTTGGGAACGATACCAATTAGAATGCATGGAAAGTCGAAACGGTATAACACACCCCTCCTCAACAGATAATTGTGAATCTATGATGAGTTCTTCACTGAAACTCCGTTGCACGCCTAAACCCTGGCAACCAGGACATGCCCCTAAGGGATTGTTGAATGAGAATATTCGTGGACTCATCTCAGGGAGGAATGCTCCGTGTGTTGGACAAGCAAACTCTTCTGAATAAGGTATCACTGTACCTGGTTCGGTCTCACTAGATCTCGGGCTCTCTACCTTTGTTGCATCTTGAATCCCACTCAAGGATTCAATCGCTACTGCCCCTCCTCCGAGGCGTAATCCCGCATCTACTGCTTCTGTGAGGCGTTGACGATTGGTCCTCAAAAGACGAAGGCGGTCAAGGCGAACGTCGATACTGTGGCGAAGATTCTTCTCAAGGTCGGGTGCTTCTTCGAATTCGGAATCGCGGCCATTAATTCGACCAGAGGTATATCCTTGCTCGATTAAGGTTCGAATAAGGTCCGAATGAGTGCCTTTTCGATCTCGAATTACAGGTGACCAAATAGCAATTGCGTGGCCTTCAAACCTCCACATTACATCATCGACGATCTCTTGGACGGTTCTCCTTGCAACTTCTATACCACACTCTGGACAATGTGGGTGTCCGATTCGTGCCCAAAGTAGACGTAAATAATCCATGATTTCCGTGACTGTCGCAACGGTTGAACGGGGGTTGTGTGACCCTTGTTTTTGATCAATACTAATCGCAGGAGAGAGCCCATCGATACTGTCACAATCTGGCTTCTTCATCTGGCCAAGAAACTGGCGCGCATAGGAGCTGAGGCTCTCTACATACCTTCGTTGGCCTTCTGCATAGAGTGTATCGAAGGCAAGGCTGGATTTCCCGGATCCAGATACACCTGAAATCACAACAAAACGGTCACGAGGAATGTCGACATCGACATCTTTCAGATTGTGAGTTCGGGCCCCTCGAACTCGAATCCATTGACTGCCTGACATTTCGGGCTGTAAATCATCACCCATACTCATCACCCCGACAGCGGTTGTTCTTGAACTGTATCAAGATAAATCCGGGCTTGTTGAATCTAGATTAATTTCAACTGGGCAAGTGGAAATGCCAAGAATTGGGTAGAAGGGGCAGTATCCCATAACTGACGTGAAAGCCAAGAATATAGCCAAGCCGAAGGCAAATGCTTCAAAAATAATCTCAAAAGAGCCTAAAAAACCAGTCAATTCGGCAAACGCAATGGATATTCCTGCCGACCCTCTTATGAGTCGATCGAGTTGTCCAACGTTCGACATGAGGCGACAATCGTATGAAATCCGATATAGTCCTTCGTTCAGAGCAACAAAACAGGCGGAGAGGATGTCGGCGGCAATCTGGGGCGATTTATGGTCCTCGAATCAAAGTGCATTCGCACGCCGATACATGGCCACAGCCATCGAAAAAGAAACGTTAGTCTGTCTAGCTGCAGACCTACGAACAATGGAGGATATTCGAAGTCTAATCGCTGAAGTGGGACCTTATATTGCATGTCTCAAACTTCACGTCGATATTGTCAATGATTGGAATATTGATGGATGGATGGATATTTGCAAGGAAGCTAAGGATCTCGGAGTAGCGATTTGGGAAGATCGTAAATTTGCAGATATTGGGAGAGTGAGTCGCCAACAGATGGCTGGTGCCTTCGACATCCGTTCATGGGCTGACATCGTAACCGCTCATCTCATATCTGGACCTGATATTGTACAAGGTCTGCAAAATGGATGGGAGGATGTAGGTAGAGAAGGGGGTGTGCTACTTCTAGCTCAAATGTCGAGTCGTGGTAATTTACTCAATGAAGAATACACGACAACTGTCGTCGAATATGGGAATAAAATCGAGGGGGTTCTCGGGTATATTGGAAATGGAAGTGAACCAGATGCAATTCGGGTACTCAGAGATATGGTTGGACCAACTCGGATGATTTGGACACCAGGAATTAACCTCGCTGTAGGTGATGGAGTTGCAGGTCAACGATATGGGCACCCTCGAGAAGCCGTACTTGCAGGGTCAGATTGTTTGATTGTTGGTTCAGGCATTCACCAAAGTCAAAATCGTGGAGAGGTTGCTGCGGAATATGCGAGGATTTCCTGGGAAGCATTACTCGATAGGTGAGTGAATGGATGTTGTCGATCTAATTGGTTGGTTGCTTGTTCTCATTCTATTCGTTATACTAATCATGGGACTCCTTTGGATGAGGGGGCGTTCATTACGATTGGAAGAAATGTTGAGTCAAGGCGACGTTGAAATTTTGAATGTGGAGAATACACAATCAGAAGTACTGAACCACCTACCAGTAGGAAGTAGAATTATTCCTTATACACCTTATATCGCAGAATCAGAAGGTGTTAATTCAACAATACATCAAGAAAGTATGTGAATGAATTAGGGTATCCATTGCAATATAGTATCCTGTTGAAAATATGCTGCTGCTCCAATACCTCCTAGTATAGCAATCAAGAAAAGAAGTTTTGGCCAGCGCCGTTTTTTGCGTTTCGCTTGGACTGGATTGATTGGCATTAGAGGTTCAGGTGGTGGGGGGAGATTTGCTGGAATTGGTAATGGAGCTAGCTCATCAACAGACACCACTTCATCCCCATCAATAGTGCGTAAATCAGGATAAAGGGTGTCGAGATCCATGAGACCTGGCGCCTCAGGCACTGGACCCATTATCTGCTCCCAAGATGCTTCAATGTCTGACATCGTGAATGGTACTTGTAAAATGGCAACTGCACCTGCACTGTAAGCAACATCTTCAGCCATCGAGCGTCTAATTCTCGAACAAATATACACCAAACGTGCATTGGGATCAGATTCTCGAATCTCAAGGCCAACAAGATGTCCGTTCAGAGGCCCGGCAACATCCAATGAAAGGAATACTACCGTTGGTGATTCGCGTCTCATCTTCACGTACGTATCTACAGCCCGATCCCCATTGGGTTGATCTTCAATCATGTGGCCACGGCGGCGAAGTAAATCTGTAATGCGCCGGTGCGCATTGCGTTCATTCACGACGATGAGTGCACTCGGCAGTTCAGTCGCCATGGTTCTGAAGGGCAAGGGTGCGCACATGAATGACGCGGTCATTCCTCTTCTGAAGTGGCATCTGTATGAACAATCTCACTTGGAGCGGTTGCGGGATCTGTGAAAGTCTTCTGAAGTTCCTCTTGGCGTTTCATTTCAACCTCAATGGCGGCCTGCTGTTCGGGGGCTTTGACGAAAATCATTCGGAGTTCAGACAGGGTCCCACGCAACAAATTCGCCTCTAATTCAGACAAATTACCACTAGTTTTCTCACCAATTGCATCAATTGCATCGATTGCTGCTTTCGCCTCACCCAAATTAAAGTGGATTTGGCCTTCGTGGTCTGGGATGCCCCCCATATTCACAAGGGCTGTTCGTTGAAGCATCTGAATCAAGCCGAAAAGGCGTTCGGATTTTTCATCCTCAAATGGGGAATTCATCTGAACATCTCCTCCAACAACCAATCCGGGTCAAAGGGATGTAAATCCTCGTAACCTTGGCCAACTCCAACCATTACAATTGGTCGTCCTGTAATATGGGCTATTGACAAGGCGGCCCCTCCTTTAGCAGTGTCGAGTTTACACAAAAAGAACCCATCAAAATCAAGCATTTTCTGGAAAACAACTGCTTGTTCAATCGCATCATTCCCAGCTAATGCATCTGCAACAAATAAGACAAGATGTGGATTTGATACCCGATGCACTTTGCGAAGTTCCTCCATAAGATTCGTCTTATTTTGCATCCTACCTGCTGTATCGACGATAACAACATCAGCACCCCGCGCGGTTGCAGAATCGATTGCATCACGAGCAATTGCTGCTGGATCACCACCACGCTGACTTCGCACACAGCGGACCTTTAGGCGATCTGCGTGTGCCTGGAGTTGGTCGATGGCACCTGCCCGGAATGTGTCAGCAGCGGCGAGAACTACTTCATGCCCTTCCTGTGTAAAACGATGGGCCATCTTAGCAACACTGGTTGTTTTTCCAACACCATTCACCCCTACAACCATGAGAACAACGGGTCCCTCTTCGGATTTCAAAAGACGATTAACAGTCTCATCAAGATTCCAATAACCGGCGCGTAAAAGAGATCTCAGAGCTCTTTTCAAACTAGCTTCGAGGACTTTTGCGAGGTTTGCTCCCTTGCGAAGACGGCTGCCGATTAATTCGGCTCTGAGAAGATTGAGAACGGTGTCTATAGCATCTATCCCCATATCCGCTTCAAGAAGAATCATTTCCATTTCTTCAAGTAAAGATTCCAAAGCAGTAGAATCTTTGATCACACGACCCCCAGTTTCAACAATACCCCCGCCGAGGTCAATCTCAAGACTTGCTCCTGATTCAAGATCTACTTTACTGGAGCCTGTGGAGGCGCGTGGTGCATCCTCTACTGAAACTAGATTTCGTCCAGTTGTCGAACGAAGAACATGGAGGTCTACACGGCTCCCTTTTGGTCGGGCGCTTTCGGATGTGTCGCGAGCAATTCGGCGTTCAGGTAGAGATTTTTCAAGTGAAGGGAGTTCGGAATTATCGTCACCCCAATCCTCCCATTCATCTTCTTCTTGTACTTCAGTGGATTCTGATTGAAGAGGTGTTTCTGGCTCATCTGAATGTTGTTCAATGATTTCTTTTTTCGAGAGGGCATCCTTGGCCTCTGTAGTGTCCTCTTCCGCAGTCAGGGCGTCCTCATCAAGTGAGTCACCTAAATCTTTGATTCGGGAACGAAATATGTCAAACAGTCCCATCGAATCCCTCAATCATCCAAAGTAAGTTCGCTACCAATTCCACGGCGGCGGCGGCGGGGACGCTCAGTATTCTCTGGTTCCGATTCAAGTAATACTTCGTCCTGGGTAGTGGGTGAGGAAGTGGGTTCCAGTTCTTCAGATGGTGTTGATTCCTCCATAGCAGCTACACCTTGATTGAATGTTTCAGCAAGTTCTCTAACGGTTGCTTCGGCAGAGTCAAATTCCTTTTTCAATGAGTCAATAAGAGTGCTGATCTCCATTTGTCGTTCTTCAATTAAATCAGCAGCTTGCGTCCTTGTCATTTCTGCCTGGACTGCTGTTCCAATATCTATAACTGCTCCAGAATCCTTTGGAATATCTACCATGAGTTGTACCCCACTGCCAAGGGGAATCATGGCACCAGCCATCCCCTCATCAGGAATTTCGCGCATTGCTCGAACTACCTGGCCTTGTTCGAGATGAATGGATTCTAATCGTGTTAATTGTTCCTCGATTCGTTCCATTTTCTGGCGATGAATGTCTACCATCCGAGCAATGCGTTGTAGCTCCTCACGACCCGTCATGGAGTTGGCGAGATGCTCGTCCCGCATCAAGCCGTCGATTGTAATTTCAGGCTACTGCAACAAATAGTGACATTGCTAACATAGTAATTGCCGGCGCTGCTTTACTGATGTTATCTGTCCGAATTCGTAAATGCATCAAAACTGCTCCTGCCATTAGGGCAGCCATCAAAATTGCTGCAGATTTCACTGGAAGGGGGAGCCAGATACCGGCCACGAGTGTAATTGCAAGGCTAACCTTTGCTAGACCGACAACTGGTACTGACCAATTTGGTAAACCATAAACCTGGAATTCTTCACGGAGGTTTTTCGCATTACCTCCCCGGTAATTTGTATCAAGATTAAATCGAATTGTCCAAACGAAAAAAATTACTGCTGCTATAATTAATTGAACACCCATCACCACTGTTTCCACACAAATCACACTCCACGAGTATTTGAAATTAAAATTCGTTTGCTTATGAAAAGTCGTTTTTTCCTGGTATAATTCAGACCCTTGCACTCAATGACATCTAGATCATTGTAATTAGCGCACCGATATTAGCGCCTATGATTAGTATCAGTGTAGATGTAATTGCAATGAGTACATTATCGTCAATTGGTCCAAACTCATATCTTTCAACGAAAGAAGATGCGGCGCCCGCAATTAAACCCCATAAGGGGATTCCTGTAATTGAGGCTGCACCAATGAACCAACCCATTGGAAGGCTGACGATTGCCATTGCAACATTCCCCCACGCGCTCTTTGTTCTCTCTGAGTATAATTTGTTCCTCACGATACCTGTGACTCCATCACCAAAAGCCATGAACAAGGACGGGAGGATTGCTAACCATGGATCATCAAATAATATCCAAAGAAGAAATACTGAGATCCCTAACATGAATGCAAATGAGGAATCATTCATGTTCTCTGGGTTCTGCATCCAATGCATTCTACCTCCAAATTTGTGCATATATGCAGTGAAGCTACCAAGAGCAAAACCGCCAAGAAGGGGGAGCCATGGTTGAGTAAAAACAAGCGGCATTATGAGAAGTACAACTCCTGCAGCTAACATGTGAACTATTTTTCGATTGTAATAGACCGCTACCATTGGCTCCATTCCATTTCCAGTCCAGTAATCGTAAGTCCAACGAGTCCCGTAAATTACCATCAAAACCCAAATGGCCATACCCGCTGCCCAACCTGCCTCGATTAGCATCATAACTTACCGCAATCGTCACAACCTCTTCAAGATGCGAGGCGCGGCGTGATTCAATAGGTAAAGAAAAGGGGTGTTTGGTTCTGAAGGAAAGTATGGCCTTCGCTGCTGTGTTGCTGTGTGGTGGTAAAGGAAGTCGAATGTTGGATGGGGGAATAACTACTCACAAACCACTTCTTGAAGTTGGAGGGGTGCCAGCAACTCGATTTGTTGTTGAACGATTGCTTGGCGGGAATTTGGAATTTGCACAAATTCTGATCGTCGTGCCTCCTGGGCGCGAAAATGAATATGATATTGCATTGGAGGGATTGGATTGTCATATTATCACTCAAAATAATGCCTTAGGAACTGGTAATGCCGTTTACAATTCGCTAGAGCATTTGTTTGCAACAGTCGAACATGTGTATGTCTCATTTGGAACTCAACCATTAGTGAGAAATGAAACTGTAGAAGGAGTATTGGATACACACTTACAAAATAAATTGAGTTTTACATTGGCCACTGTCGTCATGGATAACCCATATGCTCCCTTAATTCGTGATTTGGATGGAATAGTTACAGAATCTGTAGAAACGCATCTTGAGAATGCTACAATGCCCGATCGTGGTGAAACGAATATTGGAGCATATTGGGCAAGTAGAAATGCATTGAATCATGTATTGTGTAGATTACATGATTCGTTGTATATAGATAGTGAAAAAAAATACAATACTAACTCTGGTGAATTGGGTTATCCAAATGAAATGGTTCGAGGTTGTCTTGCTGTTGGATTAGCGGTTGATGGTGTACCAATTGCAAATGAAATTGAAATGATGGGGATTAAAACTCCTGAAACCCTAGAAAAAATTCGTGAGATATTAGGTTGAAATATACCTTTATTCACGGCAAAGAATAACTATTTCTGTACATAATTAGGGGTATGGGAACCGACGATCCATGGGGAGAGGAGGAATCTTCTGCAGATATGAATTATGATCCAAGTGGTGTGGCAAATTCAACACCAACAATTCCACCACCACCGAATGAGATGCCTCCTCCACCACCTGTCAGCCGACCAAAGTCTGCTGCTCCGCCTCCACCATTGGAAGCCCCCAGCACAACCCCTAATTCTCCAATGCCTGCACCTGTAGAACCGGTTGTGAATCCAGCGCCACAACCTATACCATCGCAACCTAAAGGTCCGTCTATTTTTACAAAAATTTTCAATGGTATTGATTTTGAAGGGATGCGGAAGACAATGACATCGTCAAAGGCGATTATTACAGTATTGATTTCGTTGGGTTTCTTGATGTTGATTCTTTCTGAAGCATATTCTAATTCTGCAAATTATACCAATGCGCCTGACATACCCACATCTTCTGATTTTGATCTCGATGATGATGGATTGAGTAGTGCTGAAAGTGAAAATTACACGAATGCACTAGAGGAATATGCTGATGATTTAGATGAACATAATGATCGTATGAATGATCACACTGGTAAAGCGATTTTTTGGGGTAATGTGAGCTCTGCGTTTATTGTAGGTGGTTTGGTTGGTTTGGCCTTCAGCCCCAAGGCAGTTGAAATGTCAAATGCTGTGCGATTAACGCTACTTATTGGAACAATATACATGCTTGGTGGAATGATGGGATACGAATTGCCAGGTGTAGATGCAGCAGTTGGATTTGGTTTCGGGGGATGATTGAAAATTATGAAAACAAAAGGGCTGAATAAAACATAATTTCATTTTACCCAAAATGGGCTTTTTGTGAATTATTATTCTTCACTATCATCTGTTGATGTAGTTGGGGTAGAGGTAATTGAATCCCGGAATGCATGAATGACATTGGGGGCAGTGGAAGTGCTAGGGTCGATCTGGGAGATGCTTTCAATCATAATATGTCTACGTTGGACACGGTGACGACTACCAATATGAGAGAAAAGACGGTGCTGCGCATCTTCTTCATTGGGTGCAACAACGTCGATTGTGAAGCCCTGCTTCTTCTTAGATGCGGGGTAATGCCCAACTATACGAAATGCCTTCATCGATTTGCGCGAAACCTGACCCAAATAAAACACCGACGGTCTGACTCTAGATGACCCAAAGACCTGATGAGGGTTGTATCATCTCATCGTAACATGGTTCCGATTGGGTTGCAGATGCGCCCAATTTTGCTAATCTTGATGCTTATTGCATCACCAATTCCTCCTAAAGAGCTCGCCACGATTCAGAATGAAGAGGAAGGTCACCTCATCTGGACGGTTCAATCAGAAGACGTGTGGACATCGGAAGAAAGAGTCGGGTTAGAAGAGTTGGGAATCAGAACATTGCGTCAACCAACATCTAATCAATTACTTGTTTGGAGTGAAATACCCGTTTCATTAGAGGGGGTGGTGTGGGCTGAATGGCATGGATCATCATGGGATGTTCGTGAGGATGTGTTTCGCCACAGGATTGTGCTTGAACCAAGGCTTCCATTGAATACTGTCGAAGATATTATCGAAATGAGTAGTAGTATTGGAAGCCTTGGGTTTGAACGGCTTGTCCATCCTGACCTACCCCTTGGTACAGAATTTGAGATTATTACAAACCCATCTAACTTGGTGGGCCTCAAGGAATTAGAGGGGATTCGAAGTGTTCATCCTATCTTGGAAACTCAAGGGAGAGACACTGTGGTATCATCAATAATGGAATATGGGGAAATTGTGCACCATCCTGCTTGGGATATAGGATTGAATGGAAGTGGAGTCATCATTGCTGTTGCTGATTCTGGATTAGACTTAGACCATTCATGTTTCCGCGATACAATTGGAACGGTGGGCGTACCTAGTCCTGACCATAGAAAAGTAATCCATGTCAACACCTCAATCGATGATTGGGATGATGATATTACAGACTTCGGCCATGGTACGCACGTTGCTGGAATCTTAGGATGTCGTGAAGTGGATGATGTTGGAGGGCACCCATCAAGTGGAATGGCATCTCTGAGTCATGCCTCCATGCTTCTGATGCAAGATGTCGTTGATGGTTCAGACTGGAAGGAGCCTGAAGTGGATTATTTGCTTGCTGAGGCTTTTGAATTCGGAGCTATAATTCATTCAGATTCGTGGGGTGATGTAGATGAATCCTACACGCCTCGATCGGCCCTATTTGATCGATGGAGTGTGGAAGTTCCCTGGTCCCTGGCATTCATTGCACCTGGAAATAATCGGGCTGCATTCTACGAGCCAGCAAATGCAAGGAATGTGGTTGCTGTTGGAGCCACTACTAGAGATGCTGGACAAGAAGTTATGTCTTCGTCAGCCCGCGGGCCCACTGAAGATGGATTGAGAGGGATTTTCGTCGTCGCACCAGGTGTTAGTATTGAATCCGCTCGTTCAGATGGTGAACGGGACTCATTCAATGATGCATCACGATTGCGAACTGGGACTTCTTTTTCCACACCTGCAGCTGCAAGTTGGAGTGCTATTACACAACAGATGGTACAAGAGGGGTGGATATCTGGGGCTGTGAATCGAACAGATGTTGTGATCCATTCTTATGATTCGGGGGTGGAATTGAATGTAAGCCTTGCAAATGGCTCAATTCCATCAGGCGCCTTACTCCGTTCGTTAATGGTGATTGCAAGTGATGACTTGGATGGAGGGATGAGTGCTGGTGATGGTATTGGGCCTGCGCCAGATATTATCCAAGGGTGGGGTCGCCCGAACTTGAGTCGTATTGTCAACCTACAACCCACAGCCACAGTCCATGACCCAAGTCCAAATGTATGGATTCATGACTCTTTTTCTGTCGAAAATTCAAGGATTTTTGCTAATCAATGGTTAGGCACCAATAATGGTACACCTATTGAACAGGTTCTCTCTGAACCATGGAATGGTGAGGGTGCAGATGGGCCATTTCTCTCATTAAATGATACAATCTCTTGGTCTATGCCAGTCCGTGAAGGAGAAGATGTGGCCATCGCTCTCTCATTCAATCCTCGACCATTTGGAGATGCAGTAGACAATCTAGACTTGGTTGTGTCTTTTGGAAATGAACATAGGAATTCAACCGACCCATTGGAGGCTACTGAAGTAGTAAAAATTCAAGCAGAAGATTTGGAGGGAATTTCATCAATTCAAGTTTCGGTTGTAGCATCTGCTGTTGGGGCAGCTACTCCTGGTTGGGCTGGAACGGTTGGAAATGCTGGTGATCGTCTAGGATTTGCGCTTGCCGCATCCGGAGTGTATAGGGATGGGGTTGGAATCCTATCCCAACCAGATATTGAAATTCAAGATGTGGGAAATCTTACTGAAAATGAAAGTGGATTATCCCAAGATGTTGGATTAATGAATAATATGACTGGGGAGGCTGAAGAAGAAGTGTTGCCTAGTGAGGAAATTAATGAAACAAATAATGCTTCAATAAGTCAGTTCGGAAGTTATGATTGGTTGATCAGAGTAATGAGTGGTTGTCTTGTAATTTTTACTTTATTTGTTGTGTTGCCTCTTATGATTATTGAAGGTAAGAAGCGTGAAATGAGGGGAAATGATGCTGAAGAATGATGGATTTGGTGGGTGGAACATTCATACCCGCGAGCGCAGTGCGTGATTCGTCCCCCGGACAATGAGATGAATACAATGAGCGAACGACTGTATATCGGAATCGACCTTGGAACCTACCAATCAACCGTTATGTCCTCTGAAGGCGTCATGACGACTATTGAAACTGTAGTTGGAAAGCCAAAAGATCCTGTCGCGAGGAACTTCCTCGGCAGAGATGTTGTCTTCGGTGAAGATGCGATTAAACATCGATTGGCTTGCAACCTCTTCCGCCCTCTCGAACATGGCGTTGCACAGGATGATGAAGAGAATCTCAGTGCTGCAAAAGCATTCGTTACTCACTTGATTGAAAATTGCGACCCTGAAGAGTATGATGAAGTTCTTGGAGTCATTTGTAGTCCATCTCATATCAGTTTCACAGACAAAACAAATCTTGTCTCGATTCTTCGTGGCCTAGTAAATGGGATCATGGTAGTCTCTGAGCCTTTCGCAGTTGCTTTCGGCCTTGACCAAATAGCTGGAAGTATTGTAGTTGATATCGGTGCAGGAACCACTGACATTGCACGAATTTATGGTACATTCCCTACAGATGAGGACCAGGTTACTATCGAAGAAGCGGGTGATTGGCTAGACCATCGTTTGATGGATTTGATCAATAAGAAGTATGCTGGTGCCCAATTGACACAATCAATGGTTCGCCGATGGAAGGAAGAAGGATCCTATGTCAGTGATGACTCTCATGAGTTTATGGTTGACCTTTCGGTTGATGGTAAGAAGCAGAATGTCGACATTGGCGATCTTGTCCGCCTGGCTTGTAATGAGCTCGTGCCCTACATTGTCGAAGGTGTGAAGAATATTGTCGCTGGAGCTGATCCTGAATATCAGAGTGTTCTACGAAACAATATCATTCTTGCAGGTGGTGGTTCCTTGATTGAAGGGCTTGCCGATCGTGTCGCCCAACACCTCGCTGACATCGGTGATGTGACTGTTTGGTGTGCTGAAGACCCGGTAGTTCGTGTTGCAGATGGTGCACTAAAACTCGCTAGCGCTATGCCTGATGAAATGTATACCTCCATCGAATGATGGCTGTTTGATGCAACCCTCAAACACGGCAGGTGAACCCTGTCGAGTCAGAGAAGGTTCAAGTGCAGTGGAATAACGATTCCACCTGATTGGTCATGACGACTCAAGATGTACCACAACCAAGTGGAACTGATCGGGAAGGATTGGTAGGAATGCTCCAATCTTACGGTCAGGATCAACTAGTCAAGGAAGTGATGACCGCATGGGAAGATCTCTCTTCAATCAATGAAGAGGTTGCAAGTTTACGTCAACAGAATCGCGTACTTGAGTTGGATCTTCAGGAACGTGATGACATAGGTGCGCCAGATCGGGCGAGATTAATTCGAATGGAAGAGGACCTTCGGTCTCGTGAAGCGAGAATTATCCATCTTGAACGAATGGTGGATGATGGGAAGAAGGAAATTGAGGAATTATCTGTAGGAACGGGTGCATTACGTGTCGAATCTCTCGAGGGAGATAATACTCAATTATTACATGAAGTCGAAGAGAAAACGGGTTTACTTGTAGAGATGGAGGCAAAGGTTGCTACTCTTGTTGATGCTTTGGAAAAGGCTGCTGAAGCAGGACTTACTTCCGTAACCGCAGAAGAGGTTCGAACTTTGAATCAAGAACTAGAAGGAACTCATCGCGAACTCGAAAATGAACGATCTGAAAAATCGTCCTTAGAGGATGAGCGAGATAGATTGCGTGAATTGGTTGAACAAGTCAGAAACCATCTAGAAATTCGTGACGACCGGATCGGTGAGTTAGAAGAGCAACTTCAACGGGTTATGTCTGGCCCCCGAAGTGTGTCTGCTGAACATGAATATCTTAGTGAACAAATTGAGGAGTTGAAGCGTCGACTTGTCGATAGAAATAGAGAGTATGAAGCATTACGTCGGCGAGAGCGTCGACTACATAGGGAAGTTTTCGACCGCGATGAAAGAATAGCTCAACTACAATTGACAATGCAAGATATTGAAGCGGGACTCTCCGATCGGACTGCGGAACTCAAATCACTCGAAGAATCGCACGATCAAGTCATTGGGGAGCTCAACGTCCTACGAAAGTCAGAGGCTACAAGGGAAGTTGTGAACAAGGCATTCAGAGATTCTCTCAATGTCGTACGTGCGCATGAACAAATTCAACAACGCCGGGAAGATGCTGGTTTACCGACTGGGCTCGAACCTATCGAAGCCGAAGATGGTGACGTGCCTTCACCCGGTGGAACCGCAGCACCAGCTCTTCGAGATATCGATGATGAGTGATTGAAGGAGGGATATTAATCATGAACAAATGTGATTGTTGTGACAATTGTGCTAATTGCGATAACTGCTAATCTAGTGGAGAAGAAATGGAAGGATTTCTCGCAGACATGGCTGTAGCCTGTTTGGGACTCTTTGTGGTTGCTGGTTTTCTTATTGCAGTTGCAAAGGGTTGGTTCAAGGAAGCATTACAGATTCTTTTATCTTGATTACTAATTCTTAGACAAAATATGGTAGAACAGCCAGCACCAATAATTTTGACTGATGTTCAAAATCCCACTCTAGAAATAGAGGGGGACAATAATGCTGGTCCTGAAAATAATCATTTTGTAATTGGTTTTGTTTTAATTGGATTTGCAATACTTTGTGTTTGGACATTGGAGGAATTTTGTTGTTTAATGGGAATTTTCTCTTTAGTGGGTGGTTTTATTTCCATAATCAGTGGACTCAGTAGAACATATAATTGGAGAAAAGAAAATGATATCACGAAATGGACAACTAGTGAAATAGTATCGTTAGTCCTAATTTCCATAATTATGATTCCAATACTGTTACTGATTGTGACAGTAATTATGGAGGATGTCGGACCGTTTTTTTGAAAGGTGAATGATATGGAAATTGAAACTGCTGCTGCTTGGGCTGAGGTTTTAGGTTTAGTAACCATTCTTGGTGCTGCAATATATTCTTGGTACCAGATTAGAGAATTGAGGCGTTCTAGGGATAGTACAACTGCAATGAGTCTAGCAGCTAATTTTCAAAGTGAAGATTTTGTTATTGGGCTTACATCGATCATAAACATGAAATTCGATCATAGTAAATTTGAGTATGGAAATAATGAGAAAAATTACATGCATTTACGGGAACATTTTGGAACGGATTGGCCTAAAGTGATGACTAATCTAACAACATGGGAAAGTATTGGAGTGCTCATTCATAGGGGTGATATGGATTTTCATGCATTCTACGATCTCTTTTCTGGTGTTTTACTCAAAACTTACGAATCGTTCGCATTCTATTTGGATCCGATTCGTGATGATCCTACGAACAAAGATTTGGAGTGGTTGATTTGGTTAGTTGATCGTGTTATTGAATACGAAGCTTCAGGATCTGGAACTCTTGCTGCACATTTCGAATTTAAAGATTGGACGCCGCCGTTGCGTAAATGATGTTACTCTCGCATCGTTTGAATATATTCTCGCATTACATTCTCTAGTTCTGATGCATCATCATATTCCTCAGTAAGATTTCCTGTAACGATCCAATCAGCACCAGCACGGACTGCGGCCTGAGCAAGTTCGCCGCTCCTCATTCCACCACCTACAATCAATACTAATTCTGGAATTGCTTCCTTAACAGCATGGACTATTCTTGGATTCACGGGGCGGTCAACACCACTGCCCGCCTCAAGATATACCATTTTGAAACCGAGCATTTTGGCTGCAAGGGCGTATGCAACTGCTCCGTCAATATCATCACTTTCAATCAAGTTGGCCTCTCCTACAGCCCCAACTTTCCCACCAGGTGCAAACACAATATATCCCATTGGAATTGCTTCTATACCCATTTTTTCGACTATTGGGGCGCCAATAACTTGTTCCCCCATAACAAATTGTAGATTGCGGCTATTCATGAGAGACATGTAGGTGATTGCATCTGCGGCGGGCGAGAGTGCTCGTGCACCTGCAGGAAATAAAAGAACAGGGACATCCCACTTTTCTTCATCAGATTCAGAATCTTGCGTGCTATTCCATCGACAGAGTTCAATCGCCTCTTTGATGGCGATAACTGTATCATGGACTGGGGTTCCATCGACTGCTGTAGATCCGCCTACAAAAATCGCCTGAGTACCTGCGATAATGCTTGCAATTACCCGTTTTGCTGCAATTTCAGGTGTCTGATCATCGGGGTCAATGACAACAATATGAGCGCCGCCTCCATTCGTTTGAAAGTGGGTGAGGACCCGAGTCATTGGGCTGAATCTTTGGGGATGGCCTATGGTAATGATGGATAATTGGTGAAGAGGTTGAAGTGTTCTTTGGCTCGTTCAAGAATGTCATCAATGTAAAACGGACTGTTTTCGGATCCAAAGGATGTGCGTTGTTCAAGAATGAATGGGGATGTTGTGGGCGCTTTACTCCAGGATTCAATGGTTCCATCAGCCCTTATCCCTTTGTGATTTGTACCCAATTCATCAGATGCTGAAATATTACCAAACCATTGAATAAAATTCGAATGGTAGCTGATATTGATGATTTTGTTCCATGTGATTGGGCCTTGGTGAATTGTTGCCCCTCGAAGAATTCCTTTGTTCTCTGAATCAATTTCTAAACGGCTACGGGTTTGTAGTTTGGCTCCGTTTTTTGCAAGAATAATTGCGAGGTGTTTTTCCAACCATTCAGATCGTAAAGCAAACGGGATTTTGTCACTTAAGGAAATTGAAGAGGGGAGTGGGTGGATTTGTAATTCTTTCAAAATGGTTGGAGAATGTAGTAATCCACAAGATTCGTTTGGGAATCCAAATTCCGCTTTCTCAGTTGTAATGAATAATTCATGTTCAGAATTTAATTGGATCATTCTAGCTAATATCAACGATTCTAAATTGGCATTCGCAATGAATACATCAACATGCATCAAGACACCACACGGATGATTGAAAGTGCATGAACAGGACAAAGTGGGATGCAATGATTGCAATGAGTGCATTTTGATTCATTGACTACAGCTAAACGATCTTTGAGTTCTAGTGCGTTAATTGGACAAAAGGCAACACAAGCTGCACATCCAAAACAACGATCATCATCGACTTCGAATTCATGGTCAGGAATCCGTGCCATTGAATCTCGGAAGTTCTCTTATCGAATGAATCCATCCGCTACCCGCACCCCCCTGTTTCCATTCCAAGATGATATTGTAATCACGAAGAAAGAAAATTAATGAAAAAGAATAAAGAAAATCAATGCACAATCGAACTATTCGAATTAGGGTTATTCATTATTAGGTTTAGAGATGGGATCATAGTTTTTCGAAATAAACCACTTTGTCTATTTCCAATGGAAACGAACGGGGCCCTCTGCATACGTTGATTGAGTACAAAGAAAAATAACGATTCATGGTGTTCTATACTCCTGGGAGAACTACGAGCTATCCTACAGATCGAGTAGATACAGGCCTCCGCCTTCATTTTTTAGGAGGTGCTCAAGAGGTTGGTAATGTTGGATGTGTAATTGAAGATAAAACTGGGACACGTGTTTTGGTTGACTACGGACTTTCGCCTGGCGATCCTCCATCATATCCAGACGAATGTCCATCGGTCGATGCTGCGATTATTACGCACAGCCATTTAGATCATATTGGGATGGTCCCATGGATTTCTGCAAACCACGGATGTCCAATCTATTCAACAGATTTGACAGGAGCAATCGCTCCAATGATGTGGCACGATACATACAAAATATCGAAAATAGAAGGCCACCCTCTTCCATGGGATAAGCGAGATATTGAGGAAACTGCAGAGGTATGGAAATCGGTCCAATTTAACGAGAAGCAAACGATTGATGAATGGTCATGGCAACTCCACCCAGCAGGTCATGTTCCAGGAGCTGCGATGATTGAATTTGAATTACCTGAATGTCGAATTCTTTGGACTGGCGATATTGATGTTAGAGATAGTCCCAATGTTCAGGGAGCAAAACCAGTATCTGCAGATGTACTGGTGATGGAGGGCACTTATGGTGGTCGAGAACATCCCGATCGAAAAGAAGAGGAAGAACGCTTCATTCAAAAAATCCAAGACGTGGTTGCTCGCGGTGGCATTGCGATAGTTCCAGCCTTTGCTTCAGGTAGGGGGCAAGATATCCTTCGCCTCCTATATCGCGCAGACCCGCGCCTTCGAGTTCATTATGATGGCATGGGTAAGCGTGTGACAAAGCATTGGATGGATCACCCACACCACATCACAGATGCAGATGAATGGACAAGAATCTGGCGATGGGTCCGCAGAGTAGGAAGTAAATCAGACAGGAAAAAAGCGCTCCACGGGGACGTCATAGTTACAACTAGTGGGATGCTCAAAGGCGGCCCCGTACTTTGGTATCTTAATCGATTGAAGGATGATCGAGAATCTGCAGTTCTAATCACAGGATATCAAGCTGAAGGGACGGGGGGTGAGATGTTACTCGAGAACGGCAGCCTCCCAATCTATGGAACTCTAACACAAATTGCCTGTGAGGTTGAACGATACTATCTTTCAAATCATTGTGGCCACAATCATCTTGTTGAATTTGCAAAAAAGACAGGCGCTAAACATGTTGTACTATTCCATCTCCCAGAGGAAGCAATCGAACCATTACGCAAATCTATTGAAGAGAATGGGCAGATTGTCCACATCCCTGAGAATTCCAAATCATTACACATCCCAATTTAACCCCCAAAAATACGAAGTGATTGAATAGAGAACCCCCTCTGGTAATACCATGGCAGCGAAAAAGCCCACAAAGTCTAGGGGGGAGAAGAGTCGCCGTAAGCGACGCAAGATGAAACTCTCACTCCGTTCCAGGTCTGTCAAAAAGACTCAGGATCATAGGGAAACTGCTGGGTGGTCTAAAATTCAAGATCCCCAGAAGGTAGACGACGGCCCGAAACAACCGGAAATCGTTCAACATCAATGCTCATTCTGTGGTGCAATGAACCGCATCCCCAAACCTAAGCGTGCACGATATCAAGTTGAATGCGCAAATCCAGATTGTGGTCACGTTGACTCAATCGAATGATTAGGTCCAAAGTCCAAACATCCCAAGTGTCCGGCGTAAAGCAGCTAAGATTAGCACTATTGCCAGAAGACGTCTTACAGTATGTTGGGATGAATGAGTGGATCCAAATCTTGCTCCAATGAAGCCTCCTAGAATCACACACAAAACAAACGGCCCAAGTATGGATATATCGAGATCAAGACCACCTCGAACAACAACCCCCATCAATCCTGCAAATGAGTTTGCCCAAATGAATACAGCAGAAGTTGCAGCCACTGTTTTTGCAGTGCCCCAACCCCTCAAAACAAGAATAGGAGAGAGAAAAATACCCCCCCCTACCCCAATAATTCCACTAACTCCCCCAATACCAATCCCTGTACCCATTGCAACAGACTTCATTGGTAATTTTACCTCATCTTCACGATCTACCCCCACCCCTTGCATAATTCGAATTGCAGCCCAGATAAGGACAAAGGAAAGTAACGTGTCATAAATTACATCATTTACAACCATCAATCCTCCCACGAACGCTGCTGGAATACTCGTTACAATAAATGGTAAAGTGAGGGTTGAATTATGGTGTCCAGCCCTTCTATAATGGTGAAAAGCAATTCCTGCAACGATTAGATTTAGGCACCATGCATGTTGTTTTAACCATTCATTAGACATTGTTGCATAACTTGTGAGAGAAAGAATCGCCAAATATCCTGAAGCACCACCATGGCCAACGGATGCATAGAGAAATGCAACCAAAGTGAGGCCAAGAAGGACCATAACAAACTCAGGCATCACACATCTTCCTCTTCTTCGTGCTTAAGATAGATTCCCGATGCCCTCAAACCAAACCCATCCATAAGATGGATGATGGAAACCCTCATCTCTGTCGAGCGGGCGCAAGAGATACTTGCATCTCATCCATTCAAATGGGCCACTGAAGAGATAGGATTGGAACATGCCCAAGGGCGAATACTTACTAGAGATATTCTTGCTCGATGTGACGATCCCCCATTCGATAATTCATCTATTGATGGCTGGGCAGTCCAACTTTCCGATTTACCAGAATCAAGAATAGAAATTGGCACGATCTTTGCGGGCGACCAACCAATAACCAAATCCCTCAACCCCACAGAGATCTATCGTATTATGACAGGCGCACCAATTCCATTAGGAGCCGACGCCTTAGTAATGGTCGAAGATGGAATACAGGGATTACCTAGACAGGATTACATTCGTCGAAAGGGTGAGAACATTTCTCTTGGAGAAGTTGCCCTTTCTACAGGAGATCTAGTAACATCTTCTTCTTGCGCCCTTGCAGCAACAATAGGGCACAAATCTCTACCTGTTAGGTCAAAACTTCGAATTGCGATTATACCCACTGGGGATGAACTCACAGAACTTGGGAAACCACTAGAACCGGGGAGAATCTATGATTCAAACAGTATTGCTCTTTCAGCTCTTATTCGTAAAGCGGGTGCAGAACCAATCATCATCAAACCAGTACTTGACAATCAAGAATCTTTACACAAAACCCTCGATTATTGTGCTGAAGAAGTGGATTTGATTCTCACATCAGGCGGGGTGAGTATGGGTGAAAAGGACTTCATCAGATCTTCATTGATAGAACGCAATGCTGCAATTTTTTGGAAAGTTCTCATGCGTCCTGGTGGCCCCCCAATATTCGGTCATTGGAATGGAACACCAATATTCGGCTTACCTGGAAACCCTGTATCAAGTCAAACCGTCTTCCACCTTCTTATTGTGCCATGGATCAGTCACCCAGATATATTCCATCGCCGAGTTATTGTAAAAATGGAAGAGGGATTGAGGGGGGCAGATAACCGTCTTTGTCTTCGACGCATCCAAATTACATCTAGTGAAACCGGGCTTGTCGGTCGACCATTAACTCACCAAGGGAGTGGAAACGTTCGTTCAATGGTACTCAATGATGCACTAACCCTAATCCCACCAAATACTAATATTGAACCCGGAGAACACGTAGACGCGTTGTGGCTTATTGCCTAAAATTCAATCAAAGTAACGGCGTGAAGCCATCGGTTCCATAAGGGGATTCCATGCATTTCAATTCATGAAGAAGACGATCATGCGACAGTACTGGCGACTTCAACAGTCCCAGACTCTCATTTCCATGGCATTCTGGGTGACAACCCTCACTCTCTTGATATGGCCTTATGTTTCTTGGAGATTTACGGGTGAGAACACCTTCCTAGGGATTTCCACCACATACTATGGCCTTGCCTCTATCGGGGCCCTCGTCGGCTTTTTCGTTTTATTCATCGGTTTCGTTTACGATAGATTTCTCGGTTTATGGAAGGAGCAGCGAACCGTTGACACAGAAAGAAATCCATTTGGTACTTATGCTCTCATTCCAGCCAACGTCTTTGTGATCGGCCATCTAAATGAGATTCTTCGTCGGCAAGCGGCAGATGATGTAAGAATTCAAGACACCTGTGCGTGGGTTGACTCTTGGCTTCAATGGTGTGGGGAACAAGAGATTTGGGTCAGAAGTCAGAAGTTTTGGGATGAGAATCTCCCATCTCCAGTTCCAGATCTCCATTTTTTCCCATCCGGACTTGTTGATGCATCTCGAGATCGAGCCGACTCTATCGCCGAAGACGGCAGCTAACTATCAGGTGCTCCCATGCGTCGTCTTGCCGTAGCAGCATGCTCCTTAGACCCTCCAGGAGGGGGTGCCGAACGGTCTCTTTGTACGTTAGTCAATGGCTTACTTGTACCTGGACCAGCCTTCAAAGAAGAAATTGAGTTTCGTCCGTTAGTGACAGTAGATTACAAAAATTCCGAAAATTTAGAGCCTTGGAAAATCGAATCTTGTCATGCACACTCTGGGGAGTTAACTGGTTTATTGGATGGACAAATCCGGAAACAAATTCTCAAAATTCCGACAGAGTCAGTGTGGTCGGGATTAGCTTGGCGTCTCAGATCAAAGAAAACAGGCCTCTCCGAACCCCATCTGTACCAACATCATCTTCGCCGGACAAATCGCCGCTTTTCAAAAATGGTTAGTAGCTGGTTGGATGAAATGATAACACCTCCCCAACTTGGAATTACTCAACTTACATGGTCGGCAGGCGCGGCCGATGCCTTTCAACAAAAAGGAATCCCATACTTGATTTTCATTCGAGATGATGTACCATTCCGCTTTCCAGAGATGTTTCGATCGGCGATTGAGGGTGCGATTTGTGTTTGTACGGCTGGTGAAGGATTGGGGCGCCAAGTGGCTGAAATTTTTACAATGCAAAGAAATGCAAACATCCCTTTAGCTATTGATTATGGTAAGCGTTTCACCAATCTTACTCATGTGAAAAAGTGGCGCCAAGAGGGCTTAGTAAATCGTTCAGACAGACAATCTCCTCGTTTTGCTATTGTAGGAGTAACACCTGAAAAAGGCTTCAAAGCCTATGAACGACTATTTCCACACCTCCACAAACATTGGCCTGAAGCCCATTTCGATATTTATGGATCTGGACATTATGTAGAGCGCCTAGGTATTCACTCAAATGCAACGAGTCATGGCCATGTTCCAATAGAGCAAGCATTTGCAGCAGCTGATGTACATGTGATCATAGGTGAAACAGCAGGAACATGGGGGCGAGTCATCAACGAAGCCGGTGTTTTTGGTGTTCCAACAGTTACCTGTGGGCTAGGCTCCCAACCCGAAGCATTAGGCCCAGGGGGCGTCATTGTCCATGATCATCACGATATTATGGAGTTCTCAAAAGTACTCAGAGAGTGCTGGAATAGGCGGGAAGAATTAGGAAAACTCGCATTCGAACATGCAGGTGTGACGGACCATCGTAGAGCGGTATCTATCTTCAGAGCCTTACTTGAGGACCTTACTATATGATGAGATAGAACCGGTCAAATACGCAGGGGTGTAGGACTACTCATGATGCCCATGGATCGAATACCGATGGGTCGAATGCACATCGATGATGAGATGAGGGCGACAACAGCCCGCATCCTCGATTCAGGAGCATGGATTAAGGGGCCTGAATCCAAAGCCTTCGGTTCAGAATGGGCAGAGTACTGTGGCGCCATATCTGGCGTTCCTTGTAGTAATGGTTCAGTGGCATTAATCGCAGCCCTCCAAGTGCTTGGAATTGGGCCCGGAGACGAAGTAATTGTTCCTAGCCATACCTATATCTCGAGTGCAACATGCATCAATCTCGTTCAAGCAATTCCTATTTTTGTAGAGATTGAGGAGGACCACTACACCATTGATCCCGATGCTATCGAGAGTGCCATTACAGATCGGACACGTGCAATTATCGCAGTACACCTTTACGGTCAACCAGTCGATCCTAGAGTTTTTGAAATTGGTCGGATACGGGGTATTCCAGTGATTGAAGATAGTGCACAAGGTCACGGGGGTTCACTTAACGGCAAACGTATCGGTTCTTTCGGGGATATTGCCACATTCTCTTTTTTCCCTAGCAAAAATATGGCTGTAGGGGGTGATGGGGGGGCGATACTTACATCACGTCCTGATCTCAAAGACCACATTCGTATGTTTATTGATCATGGGCGCTCTGACAAGTATCGTAATGAGGTATTAGGAACGAATTTCCGACTCTCAGAGATACAGTGTGGTATTGGCCGTATCCAACTAAAACATCTCAATGGATGGGTAAATCGTAGAAATCAAATTGCAAATCGCTACCTTTCATCTTTTGAAGACCTCGAAATCGGCCTTCCTAAAATTCGTCCAGGTGCGGTGCATGCATGGCATCAATTCGTATTACGAGTTGCGGACCGTGAAGCATTCATGACACACATGGATTCCAAAGACATCTCAACAGGGATTCATTATCCAATCCCCTGTCATCTTCAACCAATATACTCTAATCACCCTCAAGGAAAACTAGGCACCCTTCCTTTTACTGAGGAGCTATGCAACCACATTGTATCGATACCAGTCTTCCCGCTTCTTGAGGATGGAGAAGTGGACCGAATTATTGATGCGGTAAGATCCTTCAAAATGTAATCAATTTCTCATTTTACAGATTCGTTCATTTTCATTTAGAAATTGAGACAATTCTTCGATAAGGGCATTCTTATCACCAATTCCTCCCCCTTTCAAAGCGACCTCTAACCTCTCAGAAAACTGATTGATATCTACTTCAGAAAACCCTCTCCGTTGGAGACCAATCTTGTTTATCCCTGTAATTCGTGCGGGCGACCCCATCACAATCACTGCCGGTGGAACATGAGCAGTTACAGTCGCATTCATCCCAATCATTGCGCCAGATCCAATATTTATCCATTGGTGGACTAAACTCCCTAACCCAATGTAAGCCGCAGTTCCAACTTTACATCCACCCCCTATGAGTGAATTCGTGGCCATTACGACCCGATTACCTAAGATTGCATCATGAGGTACGTGGGTTCTTGCCATTAGATAGCAATCATCACCAATCGCAGTCTCCATCTCCCTCACTGGGAAATTGATAGTTGTGAATTCTCGAATTGTATTTCTATTTCCAATTTTCACTACTCCATTATCTGGCATAGAATCCCCCTTTGTACCCATTTCTCCAAGCGAACCGATCGAAATAGGACCATATATCCTATTTTCATCTCCAATTACTACTCTATTTTGAATCACAGCACCTGGTCCTATGTGATTTCCATTACCTAATGACACGTCTCCCATGATGGAAACATTCGCTCCAATCACATTCCCTCTGCCAAGTTGAACCGCCGATCCGATTTGTGCGGATGGATGAATTTCGTTCTCATTCATTGTAATCAATCTCTGACAAAATTACTCAGGTAAAAATCCTGTAACACGAAGGGCATCTTCTACTAATTTCATTCCCTCAATACCAACGTCAACACCATTCAAGGTAATACCATTCCTATCTCCTTTGGATCTTAGAATGAAGTCACGAAGCTCCGCAGTCAATGCCGGCTCAGATATTGCAATCTCGACACGCTCGCGCGGGGCGGCTCCAAAACCCCCAAATTCCGGACCCTGCGCGTTATTTGGGTGTGAGTAGAACCAAATCCCTGAATGATCCATATAATCGACATATAGACTTCCATCTCGCCCGATGACCTCAAGTGATCTGACTTTCCCCCGAATTCTACTTCGCCATGAAAGGTGAATTGACGCCATTACCCCTTCACCGCCACTGATATCTGCAGGAAATTCTAACAGTAAATCTGCATGGTCTTCAATTCCCTTGATTTCAGATTCGTTCGCCATTCCTCGTATTGAAACAGGCCTAATCCCTCCGAGAATATCTGTGCATATATCCAAATCATGGATACCTAGGGCTGCGATGACGCCAATATCTTCACGAGGTTCTCTAACAGCCAATCGTTCACTTACAATATGGCGAACCGGCCCCAACTTTCCATTACGAATCATCTCAGCAGCCTTCCTTACCCCTGCATGGTGCCGGAATACATGGCCCACAAGGAGCAAACGCCCCGTCTCTTCTGCAACCTCTTTGATTTCTTCAGCTTCCTTAATGTTCATCGCAAGCGGCTTTTCCACCAATACATCCAATCCTGCACGCATCATTGAGATAGCAAGATTAGCATGACTTGGTGTTGGAGTGGCTATTGTCACCATACTAACCCCAAGGGATGATAGTGATTCAGCATTGGTAACGAATTTACAATCAAATTCAGACGCAATAATTGTCGCGCGCGCCTCATCAGAGTCACAGATCACGACTTCTTCGATGACCCCCTCGTCCCGCAATGCACAGAACGTTCGCACATGATTCCGTCCCCAGTACCCAGTCCCAATGACACCAACTCCGACCATGTAGTGGCCTTAGACCATGCATCATGATGGTTGCGTATGTTTGGACAAGAGAGACTCAAGCCCGGCCACTTAACCATTTGAGCCGATATTTTAGCCGTCGCCTAACCTTGTAAGTGAGGATACTGAGGCGAGTTGTTACATTTCTTTTTGTTGTGAAATGATGGGTTGGTGTTGCTGCCCATGTGGCGACTTTACTATATCCAAACTCATCTAGAAAAACCTCAATTTCGGCGAGTTGTTTAGATGTAGCAGCTTCGATGAATAATTCAGGAGAATCACGTTGCAGCATATCACGTGCACCCTTTAGGACGGGAATTTCCATACCTTCCACGTCAATTTTCATTCCCGTTACGGGTGTAGTAATTCCGAGCACATCATTCTGCTCAGCGATGAGATCATCAAGAGTTCGAATATTGATTGGCCCCCCATCATCTGTAACAATTCTTGCCATCCCTAGGTTGTCCGCGGCATTTTCAGGCATATGTACTCGCCCACGTCCAGTGGAAGCACCTAGAGCACAATCGTGGATTGTATAGTATTCTAAGTTACATTCAAGATTTTCACGTAAGCATACGAGGCTCTCGGGATTAGGCTCAATTGCGATGACGTGTTTAGCGATGAATGTGCCAATGAATACTGCATGATTACCGATATTTGCTCCAACATCGAGAACAAGTCCCGCACGCCTCTTACCTTCACGTTTCGCAATCGCCCATTGCATGTATTCCAATAGATCAAGCTCGTAGAAGGCCTCAGTATTCCGTATTACTGATACAATATGGTCCCGCTCTGACGCTCCGACCAATGTAAAATTCCTTCCACGGTATACAAAATCCATGACGGCCGCCTCCATGCACCATGCGTCTTACGTGTGAGTTAGGGTGTAGTATGTATCAACCGTTCCTTCTATGATATCTAGTTATGACATCTGAGTAAATTTTCTGGAATCGTTCACACACTGCCCTCTGGTCAAACAAATCTCGGGCTTGATTTGCAATTGTCTGCGCATCCCATCCTCTTTCAGAAGTAATCAACATCGCATCAATCAACCCTCCAAGATTTCCATTTTCAACAAGAAGCCCCGTATCTGTTCCTATGATTTCCTCCGGGCCCCCACAGCGCATAGCAACAACAGGCCGACCACACATCATTGCTTCTACGAGAACGACTCCAAAAGTTTCGAATTCACTTGGATGAACAAGTGCATGGCATTGTGAGAGTAGTTGGGAAACCCGCTCCCTTTCCACAGTTCCAAGAAATTCCACCCTATCTCCCAATTCCGTTGCTTTTTGAGTAAGTTCAGCTCTCATCGGACCATCGCCGATAATGACAAGATTGTGTTCTGAAGGCATCTTCTTCATCGCATCGATCAATAGATCAACCCGCTTATTCTCCACTAAATTCCCAATACAAATCCACTTGTATGGGCTAGGTGGGGTGGGTGTGACAGTGAATTGCCCAGAATCTATCCCGTTAGGAACAATCTGAAACGCATTTTCTGGTAAATTGAACATATCACAGATTATTTTTGCATTAGTTCGACTGACTGAGATATTTTGTTCTGACTCTTTCCATACACTAGAAGCCAATCCCCATTCTCTGCGCCCCACAAGACCACGTCCGAAGACGGAAGAATGTGCACTGACTACTAGAGGAATACCTTCTTCATTTGCAATCTTTGAAGCAATTACACCTCCCCAGAAACACGCTTGCGCATGAATAATATCAGGAATGCCATGCTCAGCCACATACTCATCGTAGAGGATCCTACCTGCTTGCAGACGAAGTCGAACATCACGCCGTTCCAGGGCAGTAATTCGCCGAGCAGGCCCGGGTATGCGAATTCGGGTGGTAGAGCGTCCAACAATCAATCCATCTTCATTTGTGAAAACGGCTGATTCAGAACGCCCCCCATTTCGATTGAATAACCCATCAACGAACTTCGCATGCAACACTCCAATCTTTAATCCCAAATCTAGGAGATTTTTTGCGAATTCCTGGAAGAAGGAACCTGAAACATCAACCTCATTTTGAGGGTACCATGATGCGAACTGGAGGACATGCATCATTGAGAGCAGGCTGGCCGAGTCTATTCAATCCCTATGAGTATGTAACGCAAATCATCTCAGCGTTTATCTCAAGTTGGTGGGTGCGAGCAGCATGAAGTGGACAGCCAAAGGCATGTCCCTCCTCTTCATTCTCGCAGCATTTTCTGGCTGCTTGGGCTCAGAAGAACCCCCCTCACAAGAGTCGCCGGATTCCTATCCTTCGATTTGGGATCGTCATACACTTGAGTGGAATACTACAGGAACATACAGCTTGGTTTTGGAACCGGGACCTTATGTGGCTCTCGACGTCCAAGAAACCCTCATCCCAGTTGATACTTCATCTGTTTGGGAAACAGGCCCTAGTTCTGCAGAAGTCCACCTTTCCTATTGGTTGCCGAATAACACAGAGATAGGTGACAAAGTGCCCGTAATCGCCATCATATCCCCCTACTTCTCCTATGGCCCCCAGGGGTCTGAATCAACGCCCACAAATGTGATTGGTGCAGGACGGGGGGAATTCATTTTCGAGAATTTTGTACCTCATGGTTATGCATTTGCACAAGTTGCAGTATTTGGGACTGAGGAAAGTAGTGGCTGTTTTGATTATCGAGGCGCTGGCGAAGGGCTCGGCATTCATTCTGCTGTAGAATGGCTTGGTACACAAGAGTGGAGTAATGGTAATGTTGGCCTTTATGGCAAATCCTACGAGGGTGCAACACAATGGGAGGCTGCCGCAATGGGTAGCGAATATCTGAAGACTATCGTTCCGATTTCAGGCACCACCGCCCTCCACCCACTACTCTACAAGAATGGGAGCGCGGAGGCGCGCTCTCAAGTCATGCACATGAATTATTTTTCAAGCACTGTTGATTACAATGAAGAAGATCTTGACAATGTTTGCCCAGACATCGTGGAAGGCCTTTTTGCGGGACCAGTGACGTACATTGGTGGAGAAATGGACCCATACATGCAGAATTATTACGATGAAAGGAGCCATATCGACAAAGCTATCCAAAATTGGAATGGGAGTGTGTATTGGGTTCAAGGGATGCAAGATTGGAATGTAGACCCACACCAAGTATTTGGGGGCCCACCAGGAACGAATTGGTACCAAGATTACGTCGACGCCGGCTTCGATGTAAAGGGAATTCTCGGCCAATGGGGGCACGACTATCCCGATCAATGGCAGAAGCATGACGACATTGATTCAGGTTATGGTGGTGAGGCATTCGAGAATATGACACGCTGGGATTGGGGCCAAGACCTCTTTGAGTGGTTCGAATATTACTTGATGGAGCGTGGGCCTGCACCAGATCTGACTGCACAGATTCAACGTAATGATGGCCAGTGGAGAATCGAGGAAACATGGCCACCACTCGATGTTGAGCGAATACCACTAGACATGAGTGAATGTAGCAATGATGGCGTCTTCCTTGGTGGTGGTGCGCCAGTTGTTGGGGGTGGGCAAGTTGTAACGGTTGAATGCCCGTCAATAAGTGAATCAGATTTACACATCGCAGGCCTTGTAACTCTACACTTACAGGCAGTCCCAACTTTCGATGGAGGACAAGTATTCATCGAAATGCAAGATGCTGAAACAGGCCTTCGTTTAGGTCATGCAACAATGGATATTCGCTATCATGCAGGCGGTTCAGAACCCCAAACTGTAGTCCCGGGTCAAACAGTGACTATGATGATGGAATTTCAAGCGATTGACGCGCTTCTTCCAGCAGGGCATGGTTTACGCTTCATCCTTTCAGAACAAGGAGAAGATTACCTTGCACCTGCTTGCGGGCCTTCTTGCACAGTCCATGTCCTTCCATCTTCTTCAATGCTTGAACTCCCAATTATTGATCGAACTACAGAAACTGTTCTCATCGTTCCACAACCTAATCAAGAATCATCTTGACATTGAGCGCCTATTGTGCTACAGGGCACGTCTTGAAATAACCATCATGACCGCCCAAGAACATGGAGAGCACCTCCGACCCTTCAGTATTCGAAGAGAGGCCTTTGTACAAATTAGGGATTATCGCTCACGATTATGCTAAAACAGTCCTCACACTTGGCCTCACTCTCTGTTTATTGTTGGGATCATTAGGCATTATTTTGACTCCAGATTGGGCCGAATCATTTGGGGAAGGCGATCTTGAATCTACTGAAGCGTTCCGGATTATGGGCGATTCTTTTGGGGATCTAGATGCTGAAAACACGGAGACATTCTTCCTTCTTGTGAATAGTAATCTCAACTATGATGATTTATCCATACGTTCAGCAATCGAATCAACCCTTGCCCCTTTAGCGAACGATCCAACAATATCTGTGACTTACCCTTGGACAGTTGATGCTGCAAATCTTAGTTACTACGTAAGTGAGGATGGTCGCTGGTCTCGGACCCTAGTTCAGATTACTCAACCTAGATCAGAAGCCAAAGCCATACTAATCGAACATTGGAAGGTAATGGCAGAAATCGCCTCTTCATCAGAGGGCGAGTTCGATATTTGGATTACTGGAAACCTTGCGGTTGATTCCACCTTTGATTTGCGATTGAAGGATGATCTAATTCGTTCTGAGCTTGGCGCAGCCCCATTGGTTGGAATTGTACTTCTTATCGTGTTTAGTTCACTCATTGCATCTGTACTTCCAATGGCCGTAGGCTTCCTAACAGTGTTGAGTGCCCTTGGAATTACAGTATGGCTTTCCACCCTCGAAGGTGTTTCAGTCAACAATTTTGCATCCAACATAATCACTCTACTCGGATTAGGCGTATCGATAGATTACTCCTTGTTCATACTTTATCGATATAGAGAGGAACTTGCAGAAGGACACGATACGCGAACTGCAATTGCCATATCGACGGCAACCGCTGGCCGCGCAGTATTTTTTTCGGGTTTAACAGTAGCAACAGGACTTCTCGGGCTACTCTTTTTCAAGAATACACAAACCCCATCAATGGGAATTGGAGGAACATTGGCAGTCAGTATGGCAATGTTGACCTCCATAGTTATCCTCCCCGCGCTTCTAGCGCTTCTTGGGTCTCACCATCTCAAAAAACAATTTTTAATCACATTCAAAATACCATTTGTATGGAATAAAAAGGACATACAATATGACACGAACATCTCCCCATTTAAGATCGGAATCATTCGATTATTTTCAGATGAAAAACGATTTTACATCTCTCTTTTCCCGAATAAAATACCATTTGGTATGAAAGACACAGTATCAGAGGATGGATTTTGGTCTTGGATTGCAACTCAAGTCATGAATCGGCCACTAGTAATTCTCG